>ERZ791785.358-NODE-358-length-42245-cov-10.051529_pt1 | contig 42245 bp, 33 predicted proteins | sample MGYA00509947_ERZ791785 | MGnify/ENA primary metagenome ERZ791785 (study PRJEB30046, sample SAMN00791982) | human gut metagenome | study: EMG produced TPA metagenomics assembly of the A metagenome-wide association study of gut microbiota in type 2... | reverse complement strand
GGCTGGAAAGACACACGCCTTTCATCGGGGACAACAAATAGATTGGAAGAGAGAGGTTTGCCGCGTTCCTCCATCCGAATGAATTCGGAGGCTTCCTGCGGCTGTTTCTGTGATGTTGATGGTGCGCAGAGTCTAGCGGAGCTTCGTTGCGCCTGCCTTATGTCTGCTCTCGTCCTTTCCCGACCGTCAGGCGCCCGCCTCAAGCACGGCCCTCACCTCCTCGGGCGTCCTGACGCCGAGCTTTCTCAGAGCCGACGCCCTGTGCACCTCGACCGTGCGCACGGCGATCGAGAGTCTTTCGCCGATGAGCCTGTTCGTCAGCCCCTCGGCCACGAGCCTCGCGATGTCGCGCTCCCTGTTCGTGAGCTCCGCGCAGCGCGCCCTCGCCGTCTCGCCGTCGAGCACCGCGCCCGCTCCGCTCAGGCTCTCGAACGCCGTGGATGCGATGACAGCCAGAAGCCGCTCGTTGTCGACGGGCTTCTGGATGAAGTCCGCCGCGCCCTCATGGAGCGCCATCACGGCCATGTCGATGTCGCCGTGCCCCGTAAGAAAGATGACGGGCAGGCTGAAGCCGCGCTCGTTCATGACGGCCTGCGCCTCGATGCCCGTCAGTCCGGGCATGCGCACGTCCATCACGACGCAGCCCCGCACCGATGGCGCGTCCCCTCTGAAAAAGTCGTTCGCCGACCTATAGTCGACCACGCGCCAGCCCTCGGTCTCGAGCACGAAGCGAAGCGCGTCGCGAAGCGAAGCGTCGTCATCCACAATGCGCACGAGCACTCCCTGCTGCACCCGCGCGAGCTCCGTGGGCGTGAGCGTTCTGATCTGTCGTCTTGCCATGCTTGCGTCTCCCGGCCTCAGGAGGCCTTCTCGTCCCTGTTGTCTCGAACAGCATTATCGCCTGTCGCCAAGGGATCGTCATCCAAAGGCGACGGCTCTCCGGAGACCTCCCTCACGGGCACGGTCACGCGGGCCACGAGCCCGCCCTGACGGCGTGCGCTGAAGGCGAGCCTGCCGCCGTAGGCCTCGAGGATGCCGCGCACAATCGAAAGCCCGAGTCCGAGCCCTTCGGCCTTCGTGGAGCCGAGTCCTCTGTTGAGGCGCTCGACGGTCTCGCGCGTCCCGCCGCCGTCGTCGGCCACGGTGATGATCGCGCGTTCGTCCTCCTCGAAGAGCGTCACCACGACCTCGCCCGCGCCGCCCGCGGCGTCGGACGCCTCGAGCGCGTTCTTCATGAGGTTGAGCGCAACAAGCTCCATCTCGAGAGGATCGGCCGTCACGACGGGCTCGTCGGTGACGATGACCCTGAGCGCCGTGCTGTAGCGTCCCGTGGTCTTGAGGTCGGCCGCCGCCCTGTCGACCTGCTCGCGCAGGCTTACGAGGACGCGGGTGGGCTGCTCGGCCTTCGCGTAGCTTCTCACGCGCGCGACGATCTCGTTGGCGCGTTCGGTCTGCCGATCCAGCCTGTCGATGACGTCCGTCATCCTGGCGGTGTCGGTCGAGCCGTTGCCGAGCATCCTTCTCAGGCCGAAGCTGTAGAGCGAGATGGCACCGAGCGGCTGCCTCATCTCGTGCGCGAAAATGACGGAAAGTTGCGCCACCACGCCGGCACGCTCAAGGCGTTCGATGCGCTGGGCCGCCCCCTGGGCCTCCTCCTTGAGGACCTGCAGCTCGGCAAGGGACTGCCTCAGGGCGGCCGTCCGCTTGTGCACGAGCTGCGTCACACGCACGCTGTGCAAAGTCAGGCCCGCGACAAGGACCCCCGCGAGCATGAGCCAGTGCCAGTACTCGGCGATGAAGCGCTTCAGGCTCCAGGTGTTGAGATAGGCATAGGGCCCCGTTCTTGTCTCGCGAAAGAGCTTGTCGACCGAGCTGTAGTCGGTCGCCACGCCCCAGTAGATGCCGTTGGCACCCGTGGGCTTCAGAGCGAGAAGGGCCTGCGTCACGGAGCGCGAGACCCTCGGATCCGTCACCTTTGTGGTTCCCACGGTCCAGGTCGGATAGAGCTCGGTGGATCTGGCACAGACCTCGCCCGGTCCGTCCTTTCTGTTGATCACCTTGAATCTGCCCTGATGCTCGGGATGGCGCTCGAGCCACTCCTCCAGAAAACAGAGTCGCAGGAAGGCGACGTCAGCCGTACCGTCAAGCAGGTGCCTCGGCGCCGTCTCCATCGCGTCATCGTCGCCCAGATAAAGCGTCTCGCGGAAGAACCCGTCCACCTTGATCCCCTGCTTCATCATCTCGCCGTAGGGGACGAGCAGCCCCGTGAAGGCCGTTGGCGTCGAAGTAGCGAGCACGCCGCCCTTCAGGTCCCTCAGGGACTCGATGTCCGAACGGTCGGCGGCCGCCACGATCGCCGTGCCTTCGCCGTGGTTCGGGTCGGGATAGGAAAGCGAAACGGCCGAGACGAGCGACTTGACGCCTTCGTCGGCAAGACGCCTGTAAAAGCCAGCGCTCGAGAGAAAGACGTCCACATCACCCCGCTTGATCGCCTCGCTGAGCTCCGTGAGCGAAAGGTGCGCCACTTGCACGCGGTCCTCGCCGAAGTACTGCTTGAGCGCCGTGACCGATGCGGGCACGATCTCCTCGTTGGGCGACGGGCGAACGTACTTCACAATCGCCAACCTCACAGGTCTCTTTACATTGACAGGCGGTATCGAAAATCTATGGGCGGGCGCTCGCAAAAGCGTTGCATCAACGGGATAAACCTCGTCGTCGGACCGAGCCGTTGCATCTCCCGGTATAAAGCTAACCGACATCAGAAGAACAGCCACAAGGACGGATAACACACGGACAGCGGCCCCGTCGAAGGCTGCCAGACAATTCCAGAACCGATGCAATCCGAAACCTTTATAAATCTGTGCAAACATGGCTTAGAGGACTTCGAAGGAAGATTTTCATTCATCATACGGGCTTTTGGGTGCCGACGACGACACTTGGGCAAACCCTTCCTCGTAAAAACCCTAGCAAAAACGAGATCCTTGATTTTTCACATTCACCACTAGAAGTGACGCAAGCGAAGAATGCGTCCTGTCGAAGCTCGGGACCCTTGATGTCCAAGCACTTCGTCAATGACTCATACACGAGAAACTCGAGAAACTCGTGAAACACAGGACCGCAGGCGTCCAGCCCCATCTGCAGTCCATCAAACAAGGAGAAATTTCCATGCAGGAAAAGACATTCGCGCTCAGCCGTCGTGCTCTTCTTCGCACAGCCGCCGTCGGCGCCGCAGCCACCGCGGCCACCGCCACGATCCCGTCCGTCGTCATGGCCGCCGATGGCGTTGCTGCCGACACGTCGAAGATCCGCAACTTCGACATGATCGAGGCCTTCTATCGCGAATACCCTAAGAAGCTCGCCGTCGTGCGCGGCACGCTCAACCGTCCGCTCACGCTCACGGAAAAGATCCTCTTCACGCACCTCTACCATCCGGAAAGCCTGCGTGAATTCAAGCGCGGAGTCGACTACATCGAACTTCGCCCGGACCGCGCCGGCACGCATGACATCGGCGGCCCGATGGCCATCATTCAGTTCCTCTCCTCGGGCAAGGAACGCATCGCCCTGCCCGCAGCGCTCGTCTGCGACCACCTCGTTCAGGCCAACGTCGGCGCCATTCCCGACCTCAAGGTCGCCGAAAAGGGCAACGTCGAAACGTACGAGTTCCTGCGTGACGTCTCCCGCCGCTACGGCTTTGACTTCTGGCCTGCCGGCTCCGGCATCTGCCATCAGGTCTTCATGGAAAACTACAACTTCCCGGGTTGCATGATGCTCGTGACCGACTCCCACACCCCGATGGCCTGCGGCATGGGCATGCTCGCCATCGGCGTGGGCGGTGCCGACCTCGTCGACGCCCTTATGGGCATGGAATGGGAGCTCAAGATGCCGAAGATCATCGGCGTCAAGCTCACCGGCCAGCTTCAGGGCTGGGCCTCCGCCAAGGACGTGATCCTCAAGCTCACCGGCATGCTCAGCACCAAGGGCGCCACGAACTGCGTCGTCGAGTTCTTCGGCGAAGGCGCCGCCACGCTCTCCGCCTCCGGCAAGGCCACGATCGGCAACATGGGTGCTGAAATGGGCGCCACGACCTCCGTCTTCGCCTACGACGACTCCATGGCCCGCTACCTCGCCGCCACGGGCCGTCAGGCCGTTGCCGACCTCGCCTCCAAGGTCGACCTCGCCGCCGACAAGGAAGTCTATGCCGACCCGGCCAAGTACTACGACCGCGTCGTCGAGATCAACCTCTCCGAACTCGAACCGCACATCAACGGTCCGTTCTCGCCCGACGCCGCCATGCCGATCTCGAAGGTCGCCGAAACGGTCAAGGCCAAGGGCTATCCGCAGCAGCTTCAGGTCGCCCTGATCGGCTCCTGCACGAACTCCTCCTACGAGGACATCACCCGCGCCGCCTCCATTGCCCGTCAGGCACTCGAAAACGGCGTCGAGATCAAGACCCCGCTGATGGTCGTTCCCGGCTCGACCCGCATCTACGACACGCTCAAGCGCGACGGCGTCCTCGAGGTCTTCGAAAAACTCCACGCCACCGTCCTCGCCACCGCCTGCGGTCCCTGCATCGGCCAGTGGAAGCGCACGATCGGCAACCTCAAGGGCGACAAGACGCCCAACTCCATCATCGAGTCCTTCAACCGCAACTTCGCCGGCCGCAACGACGGCAACCCGCTCACCAACGCCTTCCTCGCCTCGCCTGAAATGGTCATGGCCATGGCCATCAACGGCGACCTGACGTTCAACCCGCTCGAGGGCACGGTCCGCACCGCCAAGGGTACGAACATGAAGCTCGCCGCCCCGGTCGGTCAGGAACTCCCCGCCAAGGGCTTCGTCTCCGACATCAAGGGCTGCGTCATTCCCGACTTCGAGAAGATCGAGATCAAGGTGAGCCCGACGGCCGAACGCATCCGCCTGCTCGAGCCGTTCCCCGCCTGGGACGGCCAGGACTTCACCGCCCTTCCGCTCCTCATCAAGGCCAAGGGCAAGTGCACGACCGACCACATCTCCCCGGGCGGCAAGTGGCTTCCGTACCGCGGCAACATCGACCGCATTTCGGACAACCTGCTCGAACGCGCCGTCAACGCCTTCAACGGAGTCTCCGGCAAGGTCTGGAATACGGACACGAACGCCTATGACACGCCCGCCAAGGTTGCGCGCCACTATCGCAACAACAACATCGCCAGCGTGATCGTCGGCGACGACAACTACGGCGAAGGCTCCTCGCGCGAACATGCCGCCATGGAACCGCGCTATCTCAACGTCCGCGTCGTCCTCGCCAAGAGCCTCGCCCGCATCCACGAGTCCAACCTCAAGAAGCAGGGCATCCTCGCACTCACCTTCGTGAATCCGGCCGACTACGACAAGATTCAGGAAAAGGACCGCATCTCGGTTCTCAACCTGAACACCCTTGCGCCCAACAGCCGCGTCGTCATCGAACTCACGCATGAAAACGGCACGAAGGAACGCTTCGAGGCGAAGCACTCCTACAACGAGAAGCAGTTGAGCTGGTTCCGTGCCGGCTCCGCCCTGAACGCTCTCAAGGCCTGACCTTAAGAGACGCTTCAGAAAGTGACGTTTCGTTGACCTCATGCGGCACTACGTAGTGGTGCCTCAAGAGGACAATGCATACAGCTCCTCGACGACAACAGGGCGGGGCTCACAAAAGCCACAGAAACCGGATGGAGTCCCGCCCACCCTACAGATTCTTCCCCCTAAATGACGGAATCCCCGACCCGGATTCCCAGGAGATCAACAATGTCTCATACCGATATGAGCCGCCGCGGTCTTCTCAAGACCTCCTTCCTCGGTGCCGCCGCTGCCGGCGCCACCGGCTTCGGCCTCTCCTCCCAGGCCCAGGCAAAACAGGCCGCCAACGCCCAGACCTATGACGCCGTCGTTCTCGGCGCAGGTCCTGCCGGCCTGATCGCCGCCATCACGGCCCACGACGCCGGCGCCAAGGTCGTCGTGCTCGAAAAGCGCGACCGTCCCGACGGCAACGCCATCTTCGCCCTCGGCTCCATCTGCGGCTGGGGCACGCGCCACCAGGCCGAACAGGGCATCAAGGACACGGCTGACGACTTCTATGCCATGATGATGGACGTCTCCAAGCAGATGGGCGACAAGGCTCTCAACCGCTGCTACACGGATAACATCTCCGCCGGCATCGACTGGCTCGAAAAGGACATCGGCGTCAAGTTCGGCAAGATCCGCCCGATGCCGTATCCGCGTCTGGGCCGTACCTGCCGCGTCATGGGCGAAGGCCTCACCGGCGGCGCCCAGCTCGTGCAGAAGCTTCTTGCCGCCTGCGCCAAGCGCGGCATCGAAGTGAAGTACCAGCACAAGGCCGTTGAGCTCATTCACGACGACCTCTATGCCGTGAAGGGCGTCAAGGTTGCCACTCCGGAAGGCTTCAGGACCTTCATGGCTAAGGGCGGCGTCTGCATCGCCACGGGCGGCTTCTCGGCCAACCCCGAAATGGTCGACCGCTACATCGGCGGCTGGGCCACCCGCATGGTGTTGCGCGGCTCCAAGTCCACGACGGGTGAAAACATCTCGCTGTGCATGCCGCTCTACACGAAGTTCGTGAACATGGACCAGTTCCACTCCGGCCCGATCATCGGCGCCACGCACGTGAACCCGGCCGACGTCCTCAACTCCGGCTACGGCGTCCAGTTCAACACCTCCGGCGTGCGCTTCATGGACGAAAACAACACGTACGTGATCAAGGCCCGCACCACCGGCCAGATGACGCTCGACAACATGGCCTGGGTCATCGTCGACAGCACCTGCCCGGTCCTCGACAAGGTCATTCCGAAGTTCGACCGCCTCAACAGCCCGTACGGCAAGGCCGACACGATCGAAGAGCTCTGCAGGCAGGTCAAGCTCCCGGTTGAAAAGGTCGTCAAGACGATCAAGGAATACAACGAAGCCGTCAAGTCCGGCAAGCTCGGCGAAATGAACCCGCCCTGCACCTACAAGAAGCCCCACGAAGTCGCCAAGGCTCCGTTCTACGCCGTGCCCTTCCAGGGCGGCATGACGGCCACCTTCGGCGGCCCGCTCATCAACGTCAAGGCTGAAATCCAGAACCTCGACGGCACGAGCATCCCGGGCCTCTACGCAGTAGGCAACTCCGCAGGCGGCATCTTCTTCCACAACTACGCTGGCGGCGCACAGCTCGGTGCCGCGACGGTCTTCGGCCGCATCGCCGGCAACGAAATCGCCGCCCGCGCAAAGGCCCAGAAGAACTAATTTCCGGAGTATCGAATCATGACCAAAACCATCACCATGGCGCTTGTCGCCACCCTCGGTCTGGGCCTTGCCTTCGGCGCCTGCGCTGCTGAAAGGACCCTCGCCGAAGTCCACGGCGGCCAGCTTCCCGCCGAAACCGGCTGGGCCACGAAGGGCCAGTGCCTCCAGTGCCACCAGAGCTACGACGCCCTCGCCGAAAAGACGAAGAACCTCGAGCCCAACCCGCACAAGTCGCACCTCGGCGCCGTCAACTGCGTCGAATGCCACAAGGCCGACAAGCCCTCCAAGCAGCCTGAGCTGATGTGCAACAGTTGCCACAACTTCACGCTCAAGGCGAAATAATCTCCTCTTGAACCATCAGGTTCTCCCTCCGGACGCACCGTGTGGGGTGCGTCCGGGAAACCAGACCGACCGCAAGGCGGTCCTTCGCCCGCGTCCCTTGAGGCCGCGGGCTTTTTTCGTTCAGATTCGTGAACGGCGGTACTCCCGCACGGGCAAGAAGGCTAGACTCGATGCATCACCCTTAAGGAGTTCATAATGAACGACACGATCCGAACCCAGCTCGCGCACAGCTCCGTGCGCGCCTTCACCAACGAGCCCGTCACGGCCGAACTGCGCACGCAGATCCTCGATGCGGCGCGCGCCGCGTCCACATCCTGCGCACTGCAAGTGACAAGCATCATCCGCGTCACCGATCCAGCACTTCGAGCTAGGATCGCGGAGCTCTCGGGCGGTCAGGCCCATGTCGCAGCCGCACCTGAATTCTGGGTCTTCTGCGCCGACTACCACCGCCTTCAGCTGCTCTGCCCCGAGGCCGACCTCGGCTGGATCGAGCAGTTCCTCGTCGGCTGCCTTGACACGGGCATCATGGCCCAGAACGCCTTCACGGCGCTTGAATCCCTCGGGCTCGGCGGCTGCTTCATCGGAGGGATCAGGAACGGCATCACAGAGGTTTCTGCGCTTCTGCGCCTGCCGCAGAACGTCTTTCCCGTCGTCGGCATCGCCTTCGGGCATCCCGCCGTGCGCAATCCCGTCAAGCCGCGGCTGCCCGCCACCATCACCTTCATGGAAAACGGCTACGAAGAACCCGCGCCAGCCGAACTTGACGCTTATGACGCAACGATGCGAGCCTACTACGCTGGACGCGGAAGCAATGCCCGCGAGGCGACCTTCCGCGACTCTATCCATCCCGTCATCGCCCGCGAGCGCCGCAGGTTCCTGCTCGATTATCTGCAGACGCAGGGCTTCGCGCTGAAGTAGTACGCCCAGGACAGGACGACGCCCGCCCGCCATATATAATGACGACACCGTAAACCAAATCCGACAAGGACCACACGCATGAAGACCAAGCTTCTCGCGGCCTTCGCTGCCGCCTCCGTTCTCGCTCTCACCGGCTGCTCGGGCGGCGACGAAGTGGGCGACGTCTCGCTCGGCATGTTCACGCTCAAGGACATCAAGATCAACACCTTCCAGGATCCGAAGGTTCCCGGCGTCACCTGCCATGTCGCGAGCATCGAGGCCAACCTCTCGCTCGCCGATCCGTCCGACAGCTCCGTCTCCTGCCGCCAGACGGGCGAAATCACGCCCGAGATGATCGCCACGATCGACCGCACGAAGTCGGGCGAAGTGGTCTTCACGAAGTCGAAGAGCATTCTGCTCAAGACGATGAAGATCCGCCGCATCTACGACGCCGAGACGCAGACGCTCCTCTACATCTCCTACTCCACCAAGGAGACGACGGGCAGCTTCAAGCACAGCCTCTCGACGATCCCGCTCTGGGGCACCGCCGCCTGGGAAAACCGTCCGCCGGTTCCCGCGAAGACGATCTAACTTTCTTGAAATGCGACGCCCTGCCGGACACGAAGTCCTGCAGGGCGTTTTCGCATTTGAGCATCAGCCTGTGAAAAGGGCCCCGAATCGGGGCCCCATCTCTTTCCGTCGTCCTCCATCAGGAGGGCCCGAAGGCCCTCCGTCGGGAGCGGAGCCGGCTTCTTAGCCGACCCACTTGCGGGCGTTGCGGAACATGCGCATCCAGCCCGAGGCGTCCGTCCATTCGGTCGGGTGCCAGGAGAGCTGCTGGGCGCGATGCGAGCGCTCCGGATGCGGCATCATGATCGTGAAACGGCCGTCTTCGGTCGTCACGGACGTGAGACCGCCCTTGGAGCCGTTCGGGTTGTACGGATAGACCTCGGTCGGGTTGCCGCACGGATCAACGAAGCGGGCGGCGGCCTTCACGAGCGCGGCGTCTTCCGGACGCAGGAACTGCACGCGGCCTTCGCCGTGGGAGTTCACGACGGGCATCACGCTGCCGGCCATGCCCGCGAAGAAGATCGACGGGCTCTCGAGAACCTCGACGTTCACGAGACGGGCCTCGAACTGCTCGGACGTGTTGCGCACGAATTCCGGCCAGTGAGAGGCGCCCGGGATCAGGTCGCGCAGATGGCTCATCATCTGGCAGCCGTTGCAGATGCCCAGACCGAAGGTGTCCTCGCGGTTGAAGAACGTGCGGAACATTTCGACCATGCGGTCGTTGTGAAGGATGGTCTTGGCCCAGCCGCCGCCAGCGCCGAGCACGTCGCCGTAGGAGAAGCCGCCGCAGCAGGCAAGGCCCGTGAACTCGGCGAGGTCGGCGCGGCCCGTGAGGAGGTCCGTCATGTGAACGTCATAGGCGTCGAAGCCGGCGCGCGTGAACGCAGCGGCCATTTCCGTCTGGGAGTTGACGCCCTGTTCGCGCAGGATGGCGATCTTCGGACGCACGCCCGTGAGGATCATCGGAGCGGCGACGTCTTCATTGACGTCGAAGGTCGTCTTTGCGAAGAGGCCGGTGTCCTCCTTGCGCTCGATGCGGGCGAACTCGCTGTCGGCGCAGGCGGGATTGTCGCGGCCGCGGGCGATCTGCCAGGAGACTTCCGTCCAGGCCTTCTGGAGGTCAGCACGGTCGAGTCGGGCGAGTTCGGCACCGTTGGCGCTGATCGTGAGCGCATCGTCGTCGACGACTTCACCCACGAAGTGGCAGACGGAGGCAAGACCGGCTTCGCGCATCACTTCGGCCACGCGGGCGGCCTTCTCGGCCGGCACCTGCATCAGGCCGCCGAGCTCTTCGTTGAAGAGAGCGGCGAAGACGTCGGCGTCCTTCGTGAGGGACGTCAGGTCGAGCTTCACACCGAGGCGGGAGGCGAACATCATTTCAGAGGCCGTGGCGGCGAGACCGCCGTCGGCACGGTCGTGGTAGGCCACGACGGCGCCTTCATTGACGAGCGTGCGCAGCGCGCCCATGAAGCGGGCGAGCATGGCGGGATCCTCGCAGTCGGGCGCCGTGTCGCCGAAGCGCTGGGCAACCTGGGCGAGGATGGAGCCGCCCATGCGGGCGCGGCCGCAGCCGAGGTCCGCAAGCACGAGCACCGACGGGATCTTCCTGAGTTCGGGCGTGAGCGTGAGCGTCACGTCGCCGACGGGAGCGGCGGCGGAGGCGATGAGCGAGACGGGGCTCGTCACGGACTTCTTCTCGCCGTTGTCCTCCCAGGCGGTGCGCATGGAGAGCGAGTCCTTGCCCACGGGCACGGAGATGCCGAGCGCAACGCAGAAGTCGCTCGCGCCCTTGACGGCGTCAAAGAGCTTGGCGTCCTCGCCCTTGGCGCCGCAGGCAGCCATCCAGTTGAGGGAGAGCTTGACTTCGGGGAGCTTCACGTCGGCGGCGGCGATGTTGGTGAGCGCTTCGCCCACGGCCATGCGGCTCGCAGCAGCGGCATCGATCACGGCGATCGGGGTGCGTTCGCCCATCGACATGGCTTCGCCGCGGTTCGTTTCAAAGCCGAGCGTGGTCACGCCGCAGTCGGCGACGGGCACCTGCCAGGGGCCGACCATCTGGTCGCGGGAGACGAGGCCGCCCACGGAGCGGTCGCCGATGGTGATGAGGAAGGACTTGGAACCGACGGTCGGGTGACGCAGGACGTCCGTGACAGCCTTTGCGAGATCGAGCCCTTCGCTCTTGAAGGCGGAAAGCTTCGTTTCGACGTGGGCGACGTCGCGGTGCATGCGCGGGGCCTTGCCGAGGAGAACTTCCATCGGCATGTCGACGGCCGGGGTCTCTTCGGGACGCGTGAGCTTGAGGTCGGCCTCCTCGGTGATCGTACCGAGGACGGCGAACGGGCAGCGCTCGCGTTCGCAGAAGTCGCGGAAGATGTCGATCTTGGCGGCGTCAAGCGCGATGACGTAGCGTTCCTGAGATTCGTTGCACCAGATTTCGAGCGGGCTCATGCCGGACTCTTCGACCGGAACCTTGGAGAGGTCGAACGTGGCGCCCTTGCCGGAAAGGTCGGCAAGCTCGGGCATGGCGTTGGAGAGGCCGCCCGCGCCGACGTCGTGAATGGCGATGATCGGATTTTCGTCGCCCATGGACCAGCAGCGGTCGATGACTTCCTGGGCACGGCGTTCCATTTCGGGGTTGCCGCGCTGCACGGAGTCGAAGTCGAGGGCTTCGGAGTTGGAGCCCGTCGTCATGGACGAGGCGGCGCCGCCGCCGAGGCCGATGCGCATGCCGGGGCCGCCGAGGACGATCAGGAGGCTGCCGGCGGGCGGCACGTCCTTCTTCGTCTGGTCGTCGCGGATGTTGCCGATGCCGCCGGCGAGCATGATCGGCTTGTGGTAGCCGTAGCGCGTGCCGCCGATGTTGGCTTCGAACGTGCGGAAGTAGCCGAGGATGTTCGGACGGCCGAACTCGTTGTTGAAGGCGGCGCCGCCGAGCGGGCCTTCCGTCATGATCGAGAGCGGCGTGGCGATGCGGGACGGGGCGCCGTACTTGGCATCCGTCTTTTCACCCGTCACCGTGTCGGAGTCGTTTTCAAAACCCTGCGGAAGTTCCGGCAGGTTGAGGTTCGAGGTCGTGAAGCCGCACAGGCCGGCCTTCGGACGAGCACCGCGGCCCGTCGCACCTTCGTCGCGGATTTCGCCGCCGGAGCCCGTGGAGGCGCCGGGGAACGGAGAAATGGCAGTCGGGTGGTTGTGGGTCTCGACCTTGAAGACCGTGTGGGTCATTTCGTCCTTGCGCTCGAAGACGCGGCCGAATTCATTGCCGGAGCCCGGACGCGGATAGAGGCGCGTGACTTCGGCGCCTTCGAAGATGGCGGCGTTGTCGGCGTAGGCCGTGATCGTACCCTGCGGGGCCATCTTGTGCGTGCGGCGGATCATGCCGAAGAGCGTTTCCTCGCGCTCTTCACCGTCGACCGTCCAGCGGGCGTTGAAGATCTTGTGGCGGCAGTGCTCGGAGTTGGCCTGCGCGAACATCATCAGCTCGACGTCGGTCGGGTTGCGGCCGATCTTCGTGAAGGCGTCGGTGAGGTAGTCGATCTCGTCGGGAGAGAGCGCAAGGCCCATCTCGACGTTGGCGCGCTCAAGGGCGGGACGACCTTCCTCGACGAGGGCGACGGTCGCCATCGGACGGCCTTCGAGCTCGACGAAGAGGTTTTCGGCCGGGAAGTCGCGGGCGACGACGGATTCGGTCATGCGGTCATGAAGCACGCCGGCGGCCTGAGCGGCCTCCTCTTCCGTGAGGGGAGCCTTGAGGGCAAGGCTGTAGACCGTGCCGCGCTCGACGCGCAGGACGCCTTCGATGCCGCAGTTCTTCACGATGTCCGTGGCCTTCGAGGCCCAGGGCGAGATCGTGCCAAGACGCGGCACCACCATGAAGGCCAGGTCGGCGCGGACGTCCTCGGCGGCGTCGCCGTAGGTGAGAAGCGAAGCGAGGCGTTCCTCTTCGGCCTTCGTGAGCTCGCGGGAGGCATGCACGAAATGCACGAAGCGGCCCGAGACCGCTTCGATGTTGGAAGAGACGCGCTGCAGGGCCGCGAGCACGCGCGCGGCGCGGAAGTCCGAGAGGGCGCGGGCGCCGTTGAGTTCAAAAACCATACCGTTGCAGGTCGACATAAGTTTCCTCTGAATCGTCAGCAGGCCCGGATTTTCCGACGGCCGTGACGGGGTGGAAAATAAAAGAAAAAAGGTTGTCGCCATTATAGAGGGTTTTGCCTTCCTCAAACCCTGCTCCGGCGCCGATTCTGGCCATTCCCATGCAAACCTTCGTTTTTTTTCCGCATCAAAGAAAAAGACCGCCCCGACTCCGCATGGGAGCAGGACGGCCGAATGCTCGGGAAGCCGCCTTCAGGAGGTTTTCACCCTGCGGGCGGCGTCATGCCGGCGGGTTCGGGAAAGGATCAGTATTCCTCGAACATGCGGGCGATTTCCTTCGGATCGTTCGTCTTCGTCAGAGCGAGCTGGAGAAGGAGACGGGCCTTCTGGGGATTGAGCGTGCGGCCTTCAATGAAGCCGGCCTTGTTGTACTGCTCCACGTTCGGGCAGACCACGCCGGAGCCCGTGCGGGAGGAGAGCACCACGGCGATGCCCTTCTGGACGGCTTCGGCAAGCGCGGGCTCGGTCTGGCCGTGAACGGAACCATTGCCGGAACCGGCGTGCACGATGCCCTTGGCACCCGCGGCGATGGCGGCGTCGGCAAGGACGCGGTCGTCGCTGGCGTGCGTGTAGAGGATGTCGACGCGCGGCAGCTTGTCAAGCTTCGAGACATCGAATTCGCTCTGGTGCGTGTGACGCATGGCGGGGTTGCGCAGGAAGTAGTTCTTGCCGCCGGCGATGTAGCCGAGGTAGCCCAGGTCGGGCGACTTGAATGTGGCGACGTTCGTCGTATTGGACTTCGTGACGTCGCGGCCGGATGAGATCTGGTCGTTGAGGGCCACGAGCACGCCACGGTCCTGCGCCTTCGGATCGGCGGCGAGCTTGACGGCGTTGAGAAGGTTCATCGGACCGTCGGCCGAAATGGCCGTGGCGGGACGCATGGCGCCGATCACCACCACGGGCTTCTTGCTCTTGACCGTGAGGTTGAGAAAGAAAGCGGTCTCTTCAAGCGTGTCCGTGCCGTGCGTGATGACGATGCCGCTCACCTTCGGATCGGCGAGAAGCTCGTTGCAGCGCCTGGCCAGCGTCAGGAGGACCTGGTCGGTCAGGTTGTTGGACGAGATCTTCACGATCTGCTCGCCCGTCACCGTCGCGTAGTCCTTGATCTGCGGAACAGCGTCAATCAACGTCTGGATGGCCAGGTCGCCCGCCTTGTAGCCCGTGGTCTGCGTGGCGGAGGCGGCGGTGCCGGCAATCGTGCCGCCCGTGGCGAGGATCGCGACCTGCGGAAGGTCGGCGGCCATGGCAAAGCCTGCGGAAAGCGTGAGCGCGGCGGCGAGAAGCGTCTTCTTGAAGTTCATGTCTGTCTGTCCTTTGGTTTGGGTCAACATCCGGACTCTGCGGTCCCGGGTCATGTCCGCGCCCTTGTCGGAGTGCGACGGACGATTCATTTTGCCAAACGAGCCCGTACACACCCTAGAGGACAAACCCCAACGACGCCGAGGGAGAACCCGAATAGCACCCCCGCCAATCACCTGACGGACAAGGAGAAATGAGCGGGCGACGCCTTAAGGCGACAGATGAAGTCTCCTCCTGTGGCCGCAAAGCGGCTTTCACAGCCTTTCGGCTTGACAACAGAGCGTGATCGCCCGCTCCGAATGCAAAAAAACGGCGCCTTCAGGGTGCGAAGGCGCCGTTTTTCAATCAAAGGACGCTGCGGATCAGGTCGCGGCGGTCCTGCGGCTGTTCCAGAAGTGAAGCAGCAGGACGGTGCCGATGAGCGCAACGACGGCGGTCGTAATCGAGAGGATCCAGTTGCCGCCCGTCAGGCCCGCGACCACGTAGCCCAGGCAGGCGGAGAACGCCACCGTGAGGCTGTAGGGCATCTGGGTCGAGACGTGCTCGATGTGGTTGCATCCCGAGCCTGCCGACGAGAGAATCGTCGTGTCCGAAATGGGCGAGCAGTGGTCGCCGAAGACGGAGCCCGCGAGCGTGGCGGAGAGCGCGACGACGGTGAGGCCCGGATCGATGGCCTCGACAACCGGCACCACGATCGGGATCAGGATGCCAAACGTGCCCCAGGCCGTGCCCGTAGAGAAGGACAGGAAGGCGGCGATCACGAAGATCACGGCCGGCAGGAAGATCGACCACTCGGCGCCGCCCGAGGTCACGATGGACTGCACGAAGAGCGGGGTCTGGAGAAGGTCGCGGCAGACGCCGGAGAGCGTCCAGGCGAGCACCAGGATGATGTTGGCCGGAAGCATGAGCTTCATGCCTTCGACGAGGCCGCTCATGAAGTCCGTGAACGGCACGAGACCGCGCGGGACGTACATCAGGAAGGCAATGCCGACGGCGCCGAAGGAGGCCCAGACGAGGGACGGCGCGGCGGAGGAGTTGCCCAGCGCGGAGGCGAAGGTGTGGTACTTCGGATCAGCGCCCCAGTAGCCGCCCGAGTACATCAGCGCGAGCACGCAGAAGACGATCAGGGAGGCGATGGGCACGAGCATGTCCCAGAGCGTGCCGTGCGGATTGGCGTTGGGCGGCTCGGCGGAGGACGTAGCGGCGGTCGACGTGAACTGTTCCCCCTTGGCGGCGCGCTCCTCGCTCTTGCGCATCGGGCCGAAGTCGAAGTCGGTCACGACGATGAAGACGATGAGCAGCAGGCAGAGCAGCGCGTAGAAGTTCCAGGGAATCGTGGCGATGAACGCGGCCATGTCGCTTTCGAAGGCCGTGGAGCCCTGCAGTGAGGAGCCGACGGCGGCGGCCCAGCTCGAAACGGGCGCGATGATGCACACCGGAGCGGCCGTCGAGTCGATGATGTAGGCGAGCTTCGCACGGGCGATGTTGTAGCGGTCGCAGATCGGACGCATCACCGTGCCCACCGTGAGGCAGTTGAAGTAGTCGTCGATGAAGATGAGCGCGCCGAGACCCGTGGTGGCTGCCAGGGCGCTCTTGCGGCCCTTGATGCGCTTGACGGCCCAGTTGCCGTAGGCTTTCGTGCCGCCCGACATGGCGACGACGTAGACGAGGGCGCCGAGAAGCGAGCAGAAGATCAGGATGTTGAAGTCGACCTTGTTGCCCATCACGGTGAACGCGCTTTCAAGCGTGCCCATCAGGACGTTGCCGTCCATGCCGATCGTATAAATGAGGGTACCCGTCAGAATGCCCAGAACGAGGGAGGAGAGAACCTCCTTCGTAATGAGCGCAAGAGCAATGGCCACGATCGGCGGGACGATCGAAAGCCATCCGGCGTTAAACGGTTCCATGAGAATCGCTGTCCTTTGGTTTTCGTGCGGCAGGACCCCCTGTCCCGGAGCCCTGCGGCCCGCATGCGCCTCTCTTTGACCGCACGCAGGCAGCTGATGCCGCTGTTTGTCATTGGGTTGTAAGTCCTTCAATCCTCTTCCCCGCAGGTGTCGGTCCCGCGAGGACGTAGTGGCGGATTTTAGGCTGATGCGAAGTGTAGCAAGGCGTAACAGACTTCAACGGGAAAAAGCGCCGCAACACCGCATTGCTCAACCTGCATTGGCGTAAGTGCCTAGATGACGCCCCCAAGAGACCCGGGTTAACCCTGACGCTTTCAGACGGCGCGGGCGTCCCTCAGCCCGAATGGAACGCGAGGCGGTGACGTCTCGCGGCGAACTGTCCGCCGGCATCCATGAGGATGCCGATGCGTCACCTCCCGGAACCGTCACCCGTCAGAGGAACGGATGCGAAAAAAGGAGCCGAGCGCGAGCTCAACTCCCTTTTGAAGGATCGGGCAGGATCCCGGCCTCGGGCGAGGCCGGATTCAGCCATTAGGGGCGATAGGTCAGACCAGCCTTCAGGCAGGCGTCCTTCACGACGGGGTTGACATTGCCCTGGAGCTTCTCGATGCGTGCGGCGCGGGTGCACTCCCACTGCACGACAGGATGCTGCTCGTTCCAATTCTGGGCGAGGCGGCGCTGGCGGTCGCTCATGCGGAAGACGGGTGCATAGGCGCCCTCCATGTAGAGCATGGCGCGGGCGATCTCGCCGCGGGAGCGCTCGGGCGGCTCGGCGCGGCGGCCGTCGATCTTCATCTCGCAGGTGCCGAAGGTGTTGGGCACGCCAGGCAGGAGCTCGTAGTTGTAGTTCGAGCGGATGGCGTTAACGGCACCGACGGCGGGGAACAGGTTGTACATGTCGGCCTGCATCAGGCGGTATTCGGCAGACATCTTCTCGGCGCAGCGACGGCCCTTGTAAAAGTGGCCCTTTTCATTCGTGCAGCGACCGTCCCCTTCGCGCCACTCCTTGAAGGCGCGGCCGAAGTTCTCGGCGGGCACGACGTGCTCCCACTCGACGCGGCCCGCGCGCTCCTTGTGCTGGGGCGCGACGAAGCCCGCAGGCAGACTGACGTTCTTCTGCTTGTCGAAGGCGTAGCCGCAGTAGAGCGTCACGCGATGGTCGAAGTAGACCTTGCGCTCGAGCATCTTCTTCGAGTCACGGAAGTCTTCGTTCGTGGTGTTTCCCGCAGCGAGGGCGCCGAGGGCGAACGTGGCGGCCATCAGGGCGGCCGCGGTGCGGACAAGAGTCATTTATGTCTCCTTCCCATTTCGGGTTCTCTCAATGTCCGTCCATCATACCGAGATTGTCCGCAACTCGCGCCCCCTTTTCTCCCCATCCGACCGCCTCCCGCCCTCAAAATTCCCCTCGCAAATGTTGCGGCATCTTGCCGCCCGACTTAATCCAAAACGACTGTGCTGCAGGCGTTCAGCCCGCTTTCTTAAGAAACGCCGCCTCAGGGCAAACCCTTGGAAAAACTTTCTTACAATACCCGAGTCATTTACTCGGGTATTTGCCTTGCGAACGATTCTCAGGTTCGATATAGTTCATTTCAACGAAACACGGTTCCACTGCAAAACAGCGTGAGGGGTCGCGCTGAGTGGCAGGCGGATGAGCACCGCCTCGAACAAACCGAACGTTCTTTCTCCTGCGTTCGAGATCGTGTTTTGATGGGTCTGAGGACAGCCCGCCCAGCAGCGATGCTGGGCGGGCTTCTCTTTTTGCGCGGGAAGCATCCGCCCGCACCGTCCTGCGGCTCCACCCCTTCTGAAAGTTGCTAAAGTAGCCTCAGGTACCGCGCCCTGCGGTGACATTTTGGGACTCAGTCATGAAAGAGATTTTTCCCTGGATCTTAGCCACCGCGCTGCTCCTTGCCGGCTCCGCCTTCCTCTACGCTGGCGTGAAGCTCACCTCCACCGCCTGGACGCTCAAGACGAGCGGCGAGCAGACGACCGCGACGATCGAGCGCGTCGAGGTTCGCGAGGCCCACGTCAGGAAGGACGATGCGCCTGCGATCGTGCACTACTACACCGAGGTCGTCTCGTTCACGGCCTGGGACGGCAGCAAGGTCGAGGCTCGTCTGCCCGAGAAGAACGACGACGAGGCCCGCGGCAGGCCCAGCGACCCGATCGAGATCCGCTACCGCCACGACGATCCCTCGGTGGCCGCTCCCGTCAACGGCAGTCCGCTCGGCATTCAGGGGCCGATCCTCATCATCGCGGGTCTGGCGCTTCTCGCCTTCGGCGCGCGCTGGACGATCGTGAAGCTCCTCTGACTTGCACCGCACGAAACAAAACGGCCCCGCAGGCTTGATGTCCTGCGGGGCCATTTTGTTTTCATCGGACGCCGTCCGCGCCTCAGGCGAGGCGCAGGCGGCTCAGATGGTCTCGCTTAGTCCTTGCGCTTGTTGTTGGCGAAGAAGTTGGCGGCCTGGATGTCCGTCGTGCGGATCGTGAAGACCTGGTTCGTCAGGTCCTCCGTGAGCGCCTCGGCGTCGTTCATGACCTTGAGGTTGAACTCGTTGAGGAGCTTGCTGGCGGCCTTCGGGTCCTTCTTCACGACTTCCATGTACTTCTTTTCCATGTCGGCCTGGGCCTTGGCGGTGTCGGCTTCAAACGTCTTGTAGGCAGCCTTCACGACCGGGGCGAGCTTCTGGTAGTCCGTCATGACGAGCGTCTGGAGCTTGCGGTACTTCCAGTAGATCGACTTGCTGTCGGCCTTGTCCGTGCCCATGCCGTAGTGGGCCGGGTAGGATTCGAGGCCGTGGTAGTACGGAACGTAGCAGGAGAGGTCGGCCATGCCGATGCCCACGTAGGCGACTTCGCCGATTTCCTTCGGCAGCCACGGACGGACGTGCATGACGTGGGATTCATACGTGCGGAACACGCTGATCGGACGCCACGGTTCGTTGCCGTTGAGGACGGGGCTGTACGGATCGTGGTCCGTGCCCTCGTAGTGGTTGCGAAGCATCGTCTTCATGTCGTCGACGGTGAGCTTCTTTTCGGGCTTGAGGTAGACCGGGTACGTACGGCCTTCGTCGGGCTTCTGTTCGAGGCTCGGGTTGAAGAGCTTCTGAATCTGCCAGACGCGCGGGTCGTTGTAGACGCGGTCGCGGGCGTCGTCACGGCAGTAGGCCTTCGAGAAGTTGAACTCGCCGTCCTTCTTCGGATCGTAGAAGCCGTTCTTTTCAGCCCAGCTCACGAGGGTCTTGGAGGCCATGAAGTCGGCGCTCTTGGCGTCGTACTGCTGCAGGCGGCCCTGGTTGCCGGAGGCGAAGTACGTGTCCTTCGGGGTGCGGTGAGCCATCCACTGGTGGCCCGTGCCGGTTTCGAAGTACCAGACTTCCTTCTGGTCGACGAACACCACGCCGAAGCCTTCGCCGGCGCCGATCGTCTCGACGATGGAGCCGAGGATCTCGATGCCTTCGCGGGCGGTCTTGGCACGCGGCAGGACGACGTCATGGATGTCGTCTTCGGTGATGCCGGTCTCTTCGTTGTACGGGTCAAGCTTCAGGGCGTCGTCGCGGGCGAAGATCGATTCCGTGCCGGAGATGCCGACGCCGGCTTCATTGAAGCCCACGGCGCCGTGCAGTTGGGTCTTCCAGTTGGGCACCGTCGTGTAGCGCATGCTCTCCTTGGGGAGCGGATATTCGAAGTTCGTCGCACCGTCATGGTCCTTGGTGCGGTACATGCCGGACTGGTTCTTCTTGGCCGGATGAATGACGAAGTGCTGAGCCTTGAGGGCGCTGCTGTCGGCCGCACGCGCGACGAGGAAGGAACCGTCGGCGGTGGCGCCTTCACCCACCACGACCGTGGTACAGGCGAGGGCGGAGGCGGAAAGCGCGGTCGTGACGGCGAGCGTCAGGGCAAGCTTGCGAAAGAACATGGCTGGTCTCCTCATGTTTCACGTAGTCCCGCTCGAGTGGTCAAAAGGGATGGGCGGGGCTGTGGGTGAACCGTCTGCATCGGGCGCCCGCTCCTTCGTGTTCAAGCCCCGTGCGACGTCCGGCGGTTCGGAATATGCATGGGGCCGCGCGCCCTGTCCGCTGACGGGGCGCGCCTGCATCCGCCTCTATATATAGGTGACGGCGGACGCCTGCGAAGGTGCGACGGCGACGGGGCGCGGACCGTTCGTCGAACCGTCGGTCTGTCTGTCGTCTAGGCAGATCATCTTAGTTGACTTGATCTCGCTACCGCAATCGTTCTCAGGGTAAACGGCATCTTCACCTAGCGAAAACCCGCTCCGGCTCACGCAGGATGGAAATGCATCATCGTTCCGCGCAGCCGCCGCTTCGGGAAAACCGCGCCGCAGTCGGGAACGCGACGGGCTACAATGAGGATGCCCGTTCCAGGTCCGCTCCCCCGGCGGTTGCGGAACACCCCATTCAGACCACCCAGTTTAGGAGAGCGTATGTCCAAGCACATTCGGCAGGAGGTTCGCGTCGCCATCGACGAGAACAATCCCGCCATTGTCCGCGACGAGGATCTCTGCGTTGAATGCCGCCTCTGCGCCGGCATCTGCAACGAGTATGTCGGCGTCAACAACGCCTACGATCTTGCCAAGACGGGCGGACGATCCGTCTGCATCCACTGCGGACAGTGCATTCCCGTCTGCCCGACCAACTCCCTTCAGATCAAGTCCTCCTGCGACGCCGTCAGGAAGGCCGTCGCTGATCCCGACAAGATCGTGATCTTCTCGACGAGCCCGTCGGTGCGCGTGGCGCTCGGCGACGCCTTCGGCATGGCCGACGGCGCCTTCGTCGAGGGACAGATGGTCGAGCTCCTTCGCCGCCTCGGCGGCGACTACGTCCTCGACACGAACTTCGCCGCCGACCTTACGATCTGCGAGGAGGCTGCCGAGCTCATCGAGCGCATCACCAAGGCCAAGGGTCCGCTGCCCCAGTTCACGAGCTGCTGCCCCGCCTGGGTCCGCTACTGCGAGACCTTCCATCCCGAAATGATTCCGCACATCTCCTCCGCGAAGAGCCCCATCGGCATGCAGGGTCCGACCGTCAAGACCTACTTCGCGAAGAAGATGAACCTCGACCCAAAGCGCATCGTGCACGTGGCGGTGACGCCCTGCACGGCCAAGAAGGCCGAGATCCTGCGCGAGGAGATGAACGCCGCGGGCCGCCTGCTCGGCGATCCCGCCATGCGTGACACCGACTACGTCATCACGACCGTCGAGCTCGCCGACTGGGCCAAGGCCGCCCGCATCAATTTTGCCGAGCTCCCCGAGGGCGCCTTTGACCGCCTGATGGGCGAAGGCTCCGGCGCGGGCGTCATCTTCGGCAACACGGGCGGAGTCATGGAGGCTGCGCTTCGCACCGCCTACCGCCACCTGACGGGCGAGACCGCCCCCGCCGAGCTCTATCACCTAACCCCCGTCCGCGGCCTTCAGGACGTCAAGGAGGCCACCGTCACGATCGCCGGCAACGACATCAACGTCGCCGTCATCTACGGCACCGCCTCCGCAGGCGAGTTCATCCGCCGCCTCAACGCGAGCGAGACGGACAAGCCCTATCACTTCGTCGAGGTGATGTCCTGCCCCGGCGGCTGCATCTCCGGCGGCGGCCAGCCCTCCGCCTTCGGCAACAAGGCCGACGTGCTTCGCGAGGCCCGCATTGCGAGCCTCTACAAGCGCGATGAGGAGATGGACTGCCGCACGAGCGACGAAAACGAGGAAATCAAGGCCCTTTACCGTGACTTCTACGGCGAACCGCTCAGCGAGCTCGCCGAGGAATTGCTTCACACCAGCTACACCGACCGCCGGTCGGATTTAGGAGAAAAGAAAATGTCTTACCGTTGCAAAGTCTGCGGCTATATCTACGAAGGCGACGAACTGCCCGCCGACTACATCTGCCCGCTCTGCCACAAGGGCGTCGAGGTCTTCGAAAAGGTTGAGGAAAAGCCCGCCGCTACCGGCGAAAAGACCCTCGCCGGCACCAAGACCGAAAAGAACCTCCAGGCCGCCTTCGCAGGCGAAAGCCAGGCCCGCAACAAGTACACGTACTTCGCCGAAGTCGCCAAGCGTGAAGGCTACGAGCAGCTCGCCGAAATCTTCCTGACGACGGCCCGCAACGAACAGGAACACGCCCGCCTGTGGTTCTCCGCCCTCGGCGGCATCCAGTCCACGGCCGCCAACCTCAAGGCCGCCGCTGAAGGCGAAAACTACGAATGGACCGACATGTACGTCCAGTTCGCCAAGGACGCCGAAGAGGAAGGCTTTCCCGAACTCGCCGCCAAGTTCCGCGCCGTCGGCGCCATCGAACGCGCCCACGAGGAACGCTACCTCAAGCTCCTCAAGAACGTTGAGATGCAGCAGGTCTTCGAAAAGGCCGGCGAATGCATGTGGGAATGCCGCATCTGCGGCCACCTCGTCGTCGGCACGAAGGCCCCTGAAGTCTGCCCCGTCTGCGGTTACAGCCAAGCCTACTTCGAAGTGCGCGCTGAAAACTACTGACAATCGTCCGTTCATCACGAACTGACCTGACTCAAGGCCCCGCGGGTACGCATCCTGCTGGGCCTTTTTTCTTCCTCCGCCGCGCGCATGCACAAGGCCGACCGGCCGGACAACGAGGGACGCGTTGTTTCCGCACCTCCAATAGAATGCCTCCTGTATGGCACCGCTTCCTGCATGTCCTGCAGGACGGCACCCACACCTCTCAACGGAAGCCAACGAACCACCAACATGAAAGCCTCGCGACTTACCACCGTACTTGAAAACCTTCTCGACCAGCCCTGGGCCGCTTTCATCTGGGGCGCCCCCGGCATCGGCAAGAGCTCGATCGTGCGCCAGATCGCCGAGCGCCGCCGCATGCCGCTCATCGACATCCGCGCCTCCCTGCTCGATCCGACCGACCTGCGCGGCATTCCGATGATCCAGGACGGCACGGCCGTCTGGTGCCCGCCGTCCTTCCTGCCGAAGAAGTCCGACAAGCCCGGCATTCTCTTCCTCGACGAGATCAACGCCGCGCCTCCTCTCGTGCAGGCCGCGCTCTATCAGCTCATTCTCGACCGCAGGGTCGGCGAATACGAACTTCCCGAAGGCTGGCGCATCATTGCGGCAGGCAATCGCCGCGAGGACAAGGCGGTGACCTTCAGGCTCTCGAGCGCGCTCGCCAACCGCTTCATCCACCTCAATCTTGAGGTCGACCCCGATGACTGGCACGCCTGGGCCACCAACCGCGGCATCATCCCCGAAGTCACCGCCTTCCTCAAGTACCGCCCGCAGCTGCTGCAGGCTGCGTCCGAGGACGAGCAGGCTTTTGCGACGCCCCGCAGCTGGGAGATGGTGAGCGACGTGGTGGCGAAGTTCGGCAGCCCTGCCAAAGCCCGCGACGTGATCCCCGGCATCGTCGGGACCGGCCCCGCCGTCGAGTTCCTGACCTTTGCAAAGAAAGCCGTGCTGCGCAAGGAAATCGACGCCATCATCGCCGACCCCGCCGGCGCGACGATCCCCACCGAGCTTGACCGCCTGTGGGTGCTCGTGTCCTTCCTCGTGGCAGGCGCCCAAAACGACGGCATCCTCAAGATCGTGCCCACGCTGCTGCCCCGCCTGCCCGTGGAGTTCAGCATCGTGCTTCTGCGCGACCTGATCCGGTGCAGGCCCCAGATCGTGCAGGAAAAGGGCGTCAGCGACTTCCTCAAGACCAACAAGGTCATGCTGTTCTAAGGAGGGCGCATGGCCATCTCGACGCAGACGCGCATCACACGCGCGCGCATTCAGCTCTGCATGCGAAAGCCCTATCTGTCGACGGCACTGATGCGCTTCCCGCTCGTTCAGGCGGACGGCATCATTGAGACCATCTGCACTGACGGCTACCACATCTTCTGGAGCGAAAGCTTCATCGACTCGCTCACCGACGCCGAACTCAGGGGCGTGCTCGCGCACGAGCTCATGCACGTCATCACGCAGAGCGCCGACCGCAGGCAGGAACGCGACAAGCACCTCTGGAACCTTGCGACCGACTACGCCATCAACCAGGTGCTCGTCAGCTGCGGCTTCAGGCTTCCCGGGGGTGCCCTCCTCTCCCCGCTCTACCGGGACTTGAGCGCAGAACGGATCTACGAGCTCCTCGAGCACAAGGGAAGCGACAATCCGCCGCCTCTGCATTCGGGCGGCTCCCAAGGCCAGAACAAGCAGCGGAAGGATTCCCGGGGCCGGAACAAGCAGCGGGAGGATTCCGATGAATGCGTTCTGAAGGACGTCGGAGAAGACGTCCTCGATCCGAACAGCCCCGAGGCAACCCGCCTGAGGACGCTCACGGGCATCGAGATGCCCGACGAGCAGGAGGTCGACGAGGCCGTCGAGGCGACCCGTCTCGAAACCCTCAAGGCGCTCAGGTCGGCGGGCATCACGGGCGGCAACCTCGAGAGTCTTCTGCAGGGCTCCAAGATCTCCCGCATCGACTGGCGAACGCTTCTCGCGGAGTGGATGTACGACCGCATCCGCGACGACTGGAGCACGTGGCCGCCTTCGAAAAAGCACATCTGCCGCGGCCTCTACCTTCCCAACCCGGGCAGGCCCGCACCGATCAAGCTCGTGATGTTCGTCGATACCTCGGGTTCGATGTCCGACGAGAGCCTTGAGCGCATCTTCGGTGAAATCAGAACCTTCCGCGAGACCTTCCCCACGCCCTTCGTGATCATTCAGGCCGACGCCGGCATTCAGAGCGTCGACGAATACGACGCCTACGAGGACTTCAACTTCGAAAAGGTGAAGATCCATGGACGCGGCGGCACCGAATTCATCTCAGGCTACAATTGGATAGAGGAGCACTTCGACTCGGAACCCGTCGCCATCATCCACGCCACCGACGGCTGGGGCAAGTTTCCCCGGTTCTGCAGGGATCCCGTCGTCTTCCTCATTCCGAAGGAGGTGGAGGAGAGATCCGATCTCAGGCAGTTCCCCGAATGGGGCCGAAAAATCATTCTCTGACGACGCTCGACCGGTTCAGGGCCAAGCGCACGGAGCGCAGCTCTCGAGAGTGGCGCTCCATGCCCGGACGCCCCTGACCGCACCCGAGGACACGTTCCCATCAACCCAAGTCAGGTCAATACGCCATGCTGGTTCCTCCTCTATCCAACGAAAGCCGGACCCGAAACGACTCGCCCGTTCCCGAGCGGCTCTTCGAGCTTTCCAACCTTCTCAAGCGGACGCTGTCGCCCGCAGACCACGCGTTTGCGCTTCGCGCGGCGCTTGAAGCGCATGCCATGGGCGCGGACGAATCCGCCGTCGTCGCCACGGCCGCCGCCTGCGGCCTTGACCGTGCGGGCGAGGCGCTCGAACCTCTTCTCACGCTTGAGGAGCTCGCCGCCGCCTCACGCATTTCGGTGGGCCTTCTCAACGTGCGCGCCGTCGCACATTCCTCCGACGCCGTGGCCGACGGAATGCTGGCACTCGCCCGCGTCCGCATCCGCGAGCTTCTGGACGACGCACGCCTTCACAGCGGCCCCGACGACGCCGCGCTCGAAGCGCCCGACGAATACGTCGAGCCGTTCCACAACATCCTTCTGGCGACAGCCGGCCGTCCGGGCGCAGCCGCCCTGAGGGACGCCCTTCATGCCTGGGTCGGCATGCTCGGGATCGAGCCCGCGTGGATGCAGGAGGAACGCCCCGCCTACTGGGTGATCGGACTGCCGGGCGACCGCAACCTCGAGCTCTTCGCCGACGTCTTCCGCAGGCTCGGCTTCCTTTTCGGCAAGATGCCGGGCGACAAGGGCCCCGCAGGCCTCAAGCCCGTTCAGGGCCGCCACGTCCTCACGGTGAGCGCCCCGATCTCGAAGGCCGACTTCCTTCGACGCCTCATGACCAGCATCGCCGCCCGCCATCCGGCCCTCTTCGTGCGTGCCATGGACCGCACCCGCGAAGGACGAGGACTCGTCTGGGAGCGCCCGCGCGGCGACATCTGCGACAAGGGCGCCTCCTTCAGGCGCATCGAGATCTTCTCCTGCCAGGACGTCGATCCCCTGCCCGCCGTTCTCGAGGCCTTCGGACTCAACCCATAAAATTCCGAATATCGGGCGACGCAAAGCCCGCCCCAGCCTCTCTCAACAACCGCCATAGATTTTTTTATACATCCTTGCACGGTGGCGCCCAAAAGTGCGCCTCCCTCGTCACCCTCCTGCTTTTCCTCACAAGCCACTGAACATCAGGCATTTCGAAACATTTGAATTTCGTCTTACGCCCTTGGTACTAGTTCCAATGAAGTCCAAAAACACCCCCTTCGGTCAATGACAGCAAGAAAAATTCCTCATAAACTGAATTCACATCTCGGTTATTGAGAACTATTTCGTTTTAGACGTTGCCTATTGATAGAAGGCATCCGAGCAGTTCCGCCGACTCCTTGAACGAACTTGCCCATGGAGGCTCCTAAAATGCAATACATTGACGCCAAGTACGATCTGCTCATCAACGGCGAATGGGTTCCCGCCGAAGGCGGCGAAACCTTCGAGACGTTCAATCCCGCCAACGGCGAGAAGCTCGCCGACTGCGCCAACGCCTCTCCCGCCGACATCGACCGTGCCGTCGCCGCCGCCCGCGCCGCCTTCCCCGCCTGGGCCGCCAAGTCCCCGCAGGAGCGCGCCGCCCTTCTTCTGAAGGTCGCCGATCTCATCGATGAAAACGCCGCCCGTCTCGCCATGGTCGAAACGCTCGACAACGGCAAGCCGATCCGCGAAACCACGCTCGTCGACGTTCCGCTCTCCTCCGACCACTTCCGCTACTTCGCCGGTTGCCTGCGCGCCGAAGAGGGCTCCGCCGTCATGATCGACGAACACACGATGAGCATCGTGCTGCACGAGCCCATCGGCGTCGTCGGCCAGATCATTCCGTGGAACTTCCCGCTCCTGATGGGCGCCTGGAAGATCGCGCCGGCCCTCGCCGCGGGCAACACGCTCGTGATCAAGTCCTCCTCGACGACGCCGCTTTCGCTCTTCGAGCTCGGCAAGCTCCTCAACCAGGTGCTCCCCGCCGGCGTCGTCAACATCGTCTCCGGCCGCGGCGCCCGCACGGGGCAGGCCATGCTTGACCACCCGGGCTTCGACAAGCTCGCCTTCACGGGCTCGACCGAAGTCGGCTACAGCGTCGCCGAAGCGGCCGCCAAGCGCCTGATTCCGAGCACGCTCGAGCTCGGCGGCAAGTCCGCCAACATCATCTTCGACGACGCCCAGCTCGACAAGGCGATCGAAGGCGCCCAGATCGGCATCCTCTTCAACCAGGGTCAGGTCTGCTGCGCGGGCTCCCGCATCTTCGTGCAGGAAGGCATCTACGACAAGTTCGTGGGCGAACTCACCGAGGCCTTCAAGAAGATCAAGGTGGGCGATCCCACCGACATGTCGACCCAGATGGGCGCCCAGATCAACGAACGCCAGCTCTCCAAGATCCTCGGCTGCGTCGAGGAAGGCGTCAGCGAGGGTGCGCGCGTCCTCGTGGGCGGCGCCCGCGCCTCTGAAAAGGGTGCGTTCATGCAGCCGACGCTCCTCGTCGACGTCACCAACGACATGAAGGTCGCCCGTGAGGAGATCTTCGGCCCGGTCGCCGTCGTCATCAAGTTCAAGACCGAAGAGGAAGTCGTCCGCATGGCCAACGACAGCGACTACGGCCTCGGTGGCGCCGTCTGGACCCGCGACATCAACCGCGCCATGCGCGTCGCCCGCGACGTCCGCACGGGCCGCATGTGGATCAACACCTACAACGAGCTGCCCGCGCACACCCCGTTCGGCGGCTACAAGAAGTCCGGCATCGGCCGCGAGACCCACAAGATGATGCTCGCCCACTACAGCCAGGTGAAGAACATCTACCTCTCGCTCAACGAACAGAAGCGCGGCTTCTACTAACAGGGCGCAGGAGGTCCGGACCTCCGCTCCCAGATCCCGTCTCCGCCTGAAGGGGCCGGCGCGAAAGCGCCGGCCCCTTCTTCATGCCCGTCCTCATTCTCAGCCTCTGGCATCCACTGGGTTGATGCTCCCCTCCCAATCCCATGTCATTAGGGATTGGAAGGGGATTCTGGGGGCCGTGGCCCCCATTCTAGTCACTGTCCAATACGGACTGTGACGGGCTGCATCAAACAGCCCTTATCGGTTTCGACAAGCTTTTTGAGCCAGTCATCACCGAATTCTTTTCTGCCAATGTTCAAGCATCCGTTGACATCAGAGTTGATAACTTGACCGTTCGATCGGAAAAACAGTCCTCGCACTCGCCTGCCCGTGCTAAGAACCTGATTCGCATTCTTATCGCCGTAATTCGGCAATGGATCGAAGTCAAGCGCAGACTGACGCGAGGTGTAGCTTTCCTCACGAACAATCACCTTGATGCCGTACTCCTCCGCCTTGTAGCGAATCATATGGATCAAGCGATTGAACGGAATGCTCACAAAATTTTGATTGTTGACCTTGCCAAGGTTGACGTTCTGCTTCCACCCGTCGTTATGCCCGATGACAACGGTTCCCAAGTCATGTTGAAGGCAAAACTTCACAACGAAGCGGGAAACCTTGTGCAGGTTGTCATTGATGCGGCAAATGCGCTTCATGACCTTGGAGCGACGATGCGCTTGCTTTCCATGAGTCTGAAGACTTGCGGCGTCCTTGTTGTACTTGGCGTTGATGCTTTTCAACATGCCACCTTTGACAACCACGGGATGAATCCCGCTGATCGTCGAAGCAAGAGTGACGATATTGCGAAGCCCAACATCAACCAGGCACGCACGGCTGCCGTCGAGCAGGATGGAGGTCGAACAAGCGACCTGATAGGTCAGTTCGATGAAAAAGGCGTTCCCGTGCGGAACAATTCGCACGTCGCCAACTATCGTTTCATTTATTTTGGCGTTGAGAGGCTGTTTTTCACAAGAGCGGATTGGCAACCGAGGAAAACCAATGTCGTTCTTGTCGGTGATAACAAGATTGCCATCGACAACCTTATAGCCATTACGCCCAACGACGAAAGTTCGATACTTTTTGCTGTAACCCGGCAGTCGCGGCATCGCCTGGAACTTGCTCGGATCAGACAGATAAGCTTTCTTGGCCTTATTCCATGAAACGAATTGCTCTTGGATGATCTGAGTCTGTCGTTGAGCGGATGCAGCCGAAGGCATATTTCTATACGACTCGGTGCATTCGCTCCGAACGGTTTGATCCAACTGAACTCGGTTCAACCAAGGTTCTTTGGCAAAAATTCTCTGCCGTTGGATGTAGACGGCCTGATTGCCCAACTTGCGGGCGGCAGAACACAGCCTATGGCACGCGAGGTAATGCGTATGCCCAGGCTTGACGACTATCCGTTCCACTCGTTGAGACATTTCAAAGACCGTTATTTCGAAGCCGCGCAGACAGCGTCTGCAACAGTTACATCCATTGGGATTTGGTGGTGTCGAATCATGGAAAAATGAGCACCAGAACCGTACTCAATACTATACAGCTGTAGCCGAGCTAACGCTCGGCCCGCTATACATCCCCACCCAATGCGTCGCATTGGATGGGGAATTACGCGGGTTTTGTTAATCCTCTGGTGCACTTGCCGCACGACTTCGTACACTTCCTGCAAAAGCCCGCGAAGAAGGAGCGTGCATCATGCAGGATCCGAACAAGCTGCTCGCCAAAATCGTGCGCCGCCTGCGCACCATCGGCACGGACACTCAGCTCGTCGAAGTGAAGGAGGCCGCCTGGAAGCTGCCCGAGAGCATCGGTGAGACGCTTTCGGCCTTCATGAACCACACGGGCGGCATCCTCATCCTCGGCCTCTCCGAGCGCCGCGGCTTCACACCGGTCGAGGGCTTCAACGCAAGACGCCTTCACAACGCGCTCCTTTCCGCCTGCGACACCATCACGCCTCCCTGCAGACCCGACAGCCGTTCGAGGGCGCCGAAGTCGTGGCCGCCGTCATTCCTGCGCTCGAACCCGACCTGAGGCCCGCCTACATCACGGACCGCGGCCCCGTGGCCGGAAGCTTCATCCGCACGGGCGACGGCGACAAGCGACTGACGCACTACGAGGTCGACCGCATGTGCGAAAGCCGCATGCAGCCCGTCTGGGACACCGAGCACGTCTCCGAGGCGTCCGTCACGGACCTCGACGCCGCCGTCCTCAAGACGATGGTCGAGCGCAACCGCGCCATGACGCCCTCCGTCTTCGGCGGCATGGCGGGCGAGGAGATTCTCGTCAAGACGGGCGTGCTCGCCGAGGGCGCGGGACGCCTTGTCCCGACGCTCGGCGGACTTCTCGCGGCGGGCGTCTATCCGCAGCAGTTCTTTCCAAGGCTCAACATCGTCCTCACGGTCAGAGGAACGGGTGAAACCCGTTCCATCAACGGCCCCGTGCCCTACATGGTCGAGACGGCCGTGAACCTCCTTGCAGAGCGCCTGAGGACGGCGGACGGCTTCGCATATCCGCTTCGCGCCTGCCACGAGGCGGTCGTGAACGCGCTTCAGCACCGCGACTATTCGCCCGAAGGCCGTGGCTCGCAGGTGCGCATCGACCTCTTCGACGACAGGCTCGAGATCCTCAATCCGGGCGGTTTCTTCAGGGCGGCCGTCTACAACCGCCAGATCCACGGTCTGGCGGCGCTTCGCAACGCCAACCTCACACGCATTCTCGAGTGCACGCCCTGCCCTGATGCGGACGGAAGGCCCGGCACCGTGCTCGAGCCTGGCACTCAGGGGCTGCTTCTCATCGACGAGGCGCTTGAGGCCGCAGGCAGACCCAGAGCCGTCGTGCACGACTGGGTCTCCGCCGTTTCGCTCGTCTTCTTCCGCGAGGAGCGCATCGTGCACTGGACGGACTTCGAATACGACCTCACGACGGCGCTCTCCGAGCGTGACTCGATTGCGCTCACCGAGATCGTGCGATGTTCGGGCCTCTCGAGAAGCACCGTGCTCGCCAAGCTCCGCCGCATGATCGACGCAGGCCTCATCGAGCGCATGGAACCGCTCCACAGCCCGCGGCAGCGCTACAGGCTCTCCAGTTGAAGACGGACTGCCGAACGGCTTACAAAAAAGAGGCGGCTCCCTGCGGAGTCCGCCTCTTTTCGATGTCTCTTTCGCCGTCCGGCACTATGCCTTTTCCGAAGGCTCGCCGCTAGCGGGAAGCCCGTCGCCCTGCCCTGTCTGAGCGGGCGGGCGCTCATTATCGCCCTCGCCGCGCGCGGCCATTTCGCGGGCGCCCCAGGCGTCGAGCCCCTCCTTGACGCTGCGCCAGAGCCCCTCGAGGCGGCCGATCCAGCCGTCGATGCGTTCTCCGGCCGCCTTGACGAAGGCCCTGAGGTCCTCGGGCGAAAGAATGAAAAGGAGCACGAGCGCCACCGCCGCCAGCACGAGGCCGTAGAGAAGGAGCGCCGTCACGGCGGCCAGGGCGGAGACGGCCAGTACCGTGACGAGCACGGCGAGGATAATCTTCAGGATCCTGGTCGGGAGGGAGTCTTTCTGCATGCGCAATCCGTGGCGGCGGTGGTGAATGCCCGTATTTTAGAGGACGCGGCGGTGCTGCTGCAGGTGCAGGGCAAGAAGCGCCATGAAGGCGACGCCCGCCCAGAGATGCAGCCCCGTCTGCCTGACGCCGAGCGCGCCGATCGAGAGCGCAAGGGCGCCGAGCATCGTGCGGTTCTGCAGGATGCGGGCGGCGCGCTTCGGATTGCGCCTCGACGTTTCGGGCATGAGCGTGCGGGCGGCCGCGCCGAAGATGCCGACGCCTGCGGACTCGATCCTGCCGAGCACGCTCCCGGCGGCTTCCGCCGCCCTTTCGACGGCACGACATGCCGTGCAGGACGTCTCCTTTTCGTCCGCGGGCGCAGCGGCCCCAGCCTCATCTTCTGCGCCTGCGGCGAAGAAGATGGCGGCGTAGCCCTCGACCGTCTCAAGCAGCGTCTCGGCCGTCGTCTCGGCCTCGTTCCAGGTGATGAGGAGCGAGCCCACGCGCGGGTTGATCGACACGCCCGTCACGCCGGGAATGGTCTCGAGCATGCCCGCGACCTCCCTGCAAGACTCGGCCTCCAGGCCGTGAAGCATGGGATGGCGCAGGCGCGCGCGTCCCGGCAGCAGGCTTCTCACGCAGTCGCGAATGTCTGCCATGTCTGTCTCCTTATGCGACGCCCGTGGCTTCGAGCGCGGTCACGGCAACGCGCGGAGCGCCGGCGGCCTCCGAATCGACGCCGCGGATCACGCCGCCCAGGCGGTTGAACATGTCGGCCACGTCCTTCCGGAGTTCGTCCGCATAACGGGTCTCCCCGTCGTAGTGGCCGAGTTCGGGGCGCATGGCGTTGAGGCACACGCCGATCGTCGTGGCGTTGTGAAGCAGCGCCGAGACGGCCGGCATCAGAATGCCCGTGAGGCCGCCCGCAAGGAACGCCGAGTTGAGGCCCACGGAAATGCCGACGTTGCTGCGGATGCGCTTCATCGTGGCTTCGCCGAGGTCAAGGGCGACGAGCAGGTATTCGAGCGAAGGCGCCATGATGACGTCCGCCACCTCCTGCGCGATGTCCGTGCCGTCGCGCATCGTCACGCCGACATCGGCCGCGCTCAGCGCGGGACTGTCGTTGATGCCGTCGCCGATCATCAGGACCTTCGCGCCCGCGTCCTTGAGACGCAGGACTTCGTCGGCCTTGTCGGACGGAAGCACCTGAGCGCGCCAGGCGTCGATGCCGAGGCGTGCCGCGACGGCCGCAGCCGTGCGCTCATCGTCACCCGTGAGCATGACGACCTTCTTGCCGCGGGCGTGCAGTGCCTTGATGACGCCTTCAGCCTCATCGCGGATCGGATCCTCGATGCCGAGCACGCCGATGAGGCGGCCCGAAAGCGCGACGTAGAGAATGGTCTTGCCCTGAGAGGCCAGACGCTCGACGTGGGGGCGTGCGGCTTCGCAGCTCACGCCTTCGTCGTCCTCGATGAAGTGGCGCGAACCCAGCAGCACGGTCTCGCCGTCGACCTTCGAGCAGATGCCGTGGGCGACGACGTACTTCACCTCGGCGTCGTGCTGCTCGTCATGGTGTGCAAGCCCCTTCTCTTCGGCCGCGTCCACGATGGCGCGCGAGACGGGATGCGGGAAGTGCTCCTCAAGACAGGCGGAGAGCGTCAGCAGCTCGTCCTCGGACATGTCCTCCGTGAGGGAGACCACGTCGGAGAGGTGCGGAGTGGCGTTGGTGAGCGTGCCCGTCTTGTCGAAGACGACGGTGTCGACTTCGGCAAGCGCCTCGAGGTAGCGGCCGCCCTTGACGACGACCCCTCGGGCCGTGCCTTCCTTCATGGAGGAGAGGATGGCAAGCGGCGTCGCCAGGCGCAGCGCGCAGCTGTAGTCGACGAGCAGCACGGAGGCCGTGCGGGTCAGATCGCGCGTGACGAGCCAGACGATGGCCGCGAGCGCGAAGTTGAAGGGCACGATCGCATCGGCGAACTTGAGCGCCTTGCTCTCGATGCCCGCCTTCACCTTCTCGCTTTCCTCGACGAAGCTGATGATCTGCGAGAGGCGCGTGCCGTCGCCGATGCCCGTCGGACGAATGCCGATCTCGCCGCTCTCGACGACGGTGCCGGCAAAGACGGCGCCGCCCGTGGTGCGGTGAACTGCGAGCGGCTCGCCCGTCATCGCGGTCTGGTTCACGGCGGCCTCGCCGTCAAGCACCACGCCGTCGACGGGAATGACGCTGCCCGAGCGCACGACGATCACGTCCTCGGGCGTCACGTCGGCGAGGGGCTTCTGGCGCAGTTCTTCGTCCTCGCGGACCCAGACGACGTCGCACTTCACCGAGAGCTGCTCGGCGAGCGAGGCCATCGACTTCCTGCGCGCGTAGTTCTCGAGCATCTCGCCCATGCCGAGCAGCAGAACGAGCAGGCCGGCGGTCTTGAAGTCGCGGCGCAGGAGCGAGACGATGAGCGCGGAGGCGTCGAGTACGGCGACATTGAGACGCCCCTTGAAAAGCTCGGAGATGCCCTCGCGGATGATCGGCACGGCGCCGAGGAAGGCGTTGGCCGCATTGGCAACGACGGGCAGGAAAGGGCGAAGGAAGACGAAGCGCGCAAGCGGACCGAAGTCGAGCTCGGCGTCGTCCGCCCTGTAGTTGTTGACGGCAAGGGCGCCCTCGCCGCCCGCAGCCTTCGGCGAGGCAAGCGCGGGCGCGACGCGGGAGACGATTCCGCCCATGCCCTGCCCCGCCAGTCCGAGGAAGCGCAGGATCGGGCGCACCACGCACGAGAGGACGGGCATGTTGGAGGCGCCCGAGCGCACCGCCTTCGAGACGTGTCTCACGAGACGGTTTTCGCTCAGCACCTCGATCGCCTCGGCGGCGCGGGTGGGCACCACGCGGCGCACGACCTCAGCGGGCTCGAGCACGACGGGGCCGCGGGGCGCGGAAACGAACGCCGCGCGCTCGGCGCGGCGGATCGGCGGATTGACGGCAAGGCCGGCGAGATATTCGGCCAGCGCTGCACGGGCCTCGCCCGTGTCGTAGGTCACGATCACGGAGCCCGTGCGCGGATTGGCCGACACGCCGGTGACGCCGGCAATGCCTGAGATCTGATCGGCAATCAGCGCCGCGGAGGCGTGCGAAAGAGTCTCCTTCGTACGCCAGCGCTGGCGGTTGCCGACCTCATGTACAAGATGGAAAAGCATGTGCGCATGCCTATAGAGTCGGGCCGGCGGGGCCGGCGATCAGGCGACTTCAGCCGTCTTGTCCTCGACCTTGGCGGCTTCGGCCTCTTCGGCGCGGGCCTTCTTCTCCTGAGACTTGACCTGGGCTTCGGCGACGGCGTCGGCGATGTCCTCCTTCGCGCTTTCAACTGCGGACAGGGCCTTTTCCTTGAGGTCGATGCCGGCGGAGAGGAGGTCCGTGGCCAGCGGCTTGACGTCGAGCTTGCCGCGGGTCACCGCCACTGCACCAAGAGCACCGAGGACAACGCCGCCGAGGAAAAAGAGGCCGTACTTCGTCGTTTCATTCATTTTTCGTTCTCCGCACGCCTTCGTGGGAAAAAGGAGCGGCCGCCGGCGTGCTGGTCCAGCCGTCCTGAAAATGTGCGCGGGAATGCGTCTCCTGAAGCCGCCCCGCCGACTGCATTCTATACGCGAACAATTCTCATTGTCACGCCAAAAATCGGGCGGCACGCCCGACCTGTCGCGCAAAGACAACGAAAACACCTGAAATGCAATCGTTTCTGCGAAATTCCATTATCGCCGTCTTTGGTGCGTCCTGCTCAAGCGAATGCAAAAAAGCACGAAACCCGTCGAAAAAGGGCTCCGTGCTCAGGATGGCTGTTGTTTTCGCACCAATTTTTATCAGGGTTTATCCCTACCCTCGGCTGTGTGTGCGCTCGTGTGGTGGCGCGGTGCGAGTCTTTCGGCGAGCGTGTCGCCGTCCTCGGTCTCCCAGGCGGCGGCTCCCGCCGAGGTGCGCATTACGATCGAGGCGGCCTGCACGGGCGAGGCGAGGCTCACGTCTCGCACGAAGGTCCAGACGCCGTCGCGCTTTTCAAGATCGCCCGCGTCGACGAGGCGCTTGATGGCGTCGCGGATCGGGGCGATGAGGGACGGCGTTGCGTCGGAGGGCGAGCAGCGGCTCCCTGCAAGGATGAGGATGCCGCCGCGCACAAGCCGTGCGCGGGCCTGTGCGCCGCGCCCCGTGCAGGAGAGCGGCAGACCGGGGAACGCGCGGGCGCAGTCTCCGTCACGGACGTCGTGACGTTCGGCAAGCCATGCGGGCGCTCCGCCCGCCACGGCCGCAAGCGAGGTCCAGGCGGCGGGCAGCGGCCCCGCCTCTTCCTGCGCCTCGACGCCGTCAAGGAAGGTCACGCCGCCCGAGGACGCCACCGCCGCGCGGACCGCATACTCAAGGTGCGCCGCCCCCGGAGCGCCGAGCACGACGACCGACGTGAAGGGCGTCCTGCCGTTTTCAGGCAGGCACCCCGCCGCAGCCTCGCGAACGTCTCCCGAGACGACGGCCGCCACCAGACGTCCCGGCATCGCATCGGGCCCCGCGAACACCGTCACGGCCTCACGCCCGCCAAGAAGCGCAAGCGCCTCCCGAGCGGCGTCATCCGCTCCGAGGATCGAGACGAAGGCGTCCCCCTCGAAGACGGTCCTCGCGCCCGCGGGCGTGCCGTCGTGAAGCCAGAGTCTGATGTCGCGCAGTGCCATGGAGGCGCCTCCCTTGTGCCGTGTCCTGAAAATCTCCTGCCTCATTCTAGTGCCTCTGCAGACGCCTCCGCGAGTTCCGCCTCAAGGCGCCCCGAACGGGACTCCAAGTCCTCTCCTATGGCCTTCGCTCTCGCAATAGGGAATGAGATTGCTTCTCATTTGACTTAAGTCAAGAAAAATACATGCTGCATAAGGAGAATGATTCTCACTCCATTCAATGTTTTCCCCACTGCCGCAACGCTACCGAAGCCGTCGGCGCCCGTCTTGACAAAAGTTGTAATGCGAATGGTTCTCAGTTATATTCCGATCACCATTCCGTCCACAACGGCGGAATCGTCCTTACTCACACTCGGACAAGCCGCAAATGATGAACAACACTCCCGCAAAAACGCTCCGCCGTCTCACGGATCTTGAGACCGGCTCCTGCGCCTCGGTCGCCCGCATCAAGCTCGATGCCGCCGAAGAGGCGCGTCTGTCCGAGCTCGGTCTTCGCCCCGGCGCCGAAATCCGCCGTCTTCATGGTGAAGCCGGCCAGAGCATTCTCATTGGCGTCGGCGACGGCCGCATCGGCGTCAACTTCGACACGGCCAAGCGCATCTACGTCTTCTAATCAGAAAAAGGATCCACTCTCATGCTTCTCAAGGAACTCTCTCCCGGCGCCCGCGGCAGGATCGTCGCCCTCAGAAAGGAACAGCCCGAATACCGCCGTCGTCTCCTGATGCTCGGCGCCACGCCCGGCGCCGAATTCGAAGTGGTCCGCATCGCACCTCTGGGCGATCCGGTTGAAATCCGCGTTCGCGGCAGCATGATCAGCGTGCGCCGCGACGAAGCCGCCATCATGGAAGTCTCCGTGGACTGATTCACGCCGACCGCATTCACTTTCCAACCATTCAAGCGAACATCATGACGAAAAAAGCCATCTGCGTTGTCGGCAATCCGAACTGCGGCAAGACGACGCTCTTCAATGCGCTCACGGGCGCCAAGCAAGACGTGGGCAACTGGCCCGGCGTGACCGTCGAGAAGAAGACGGGCTCCTACGCCTGGCGCGGCGAGGAAGTCGAGATCACCGACCTTCCCGGCATCTACTCCATCACGCCGTCCTCCGCAGCGGGCGAGGATGAGCGCGTCGCTCGCGACTACATCCTCACGGGCGAGACGGAATGCGTCGTCAACATCATCGACGCCTCCAACCTCGAGCGCAACCTCTACCTCACCGCACAGCTCATCGAGATGCGCGTGCCGATGCTCGTCGTCGTCAACATGCTCGACGTCGCGAAGCAGCACAAGATCGAAATCCGCCTCAACGAGCTTGAGAAGGCCCTCGGCTGCCCCGTCGTGGGCATCGTCGCCTCCCGCTCCTCGGGCATCAGCGAGCTCAAGGACCGCATCAGCGAGTTCCTCGCCAACCCCGTCGTCCCGCCGATGAAGATCCGCTTCGACGAGCGCATCACCACCTGCATCGACAAGCTCGAGGCCGAGCTCAAGGCGGGCGGCGTCGCCCGTCCGCGCTGGTTTGCCCTCCAGGTGATGGAATCCGCTCCCGGCATCGAGGAAAAGCTCCCCGACGGCATGTTCGAGCGCGCCAAGTCGATCATGGAGCCCGTCTCCGCCGACTTCGACGGCGACCTTGACATCGCCATCGCGGGCGCCCGCTACGAATTCGTCGGCGCGATCGCCGCCGACGCCGTCGTCCGCAAGGGCAAGCCCGGCGAGACGCTCACGGACAGGATCGACCGCATCGTGCTCAACCGCTGGCTCGGCCTGCCGATCTTCCTCTTCGTGATGTACCTGATGTTCCTCTTCACGCAGAATCTCGGGGCGGCCTTCATCGACTTCTTCGACATTCTCGTGGGCGGCGTCCTCGTCGACGGCTTCGGCGCCCTGCTCGAAACCCTCGGCGCGCCCGACTGGCTGCGCGTCATGCTCGCCAACGGCATCGGCGGCGGCATCCAGACGGTCGCAACCTTCATCCCGGTCGTCTTCTTCCTCTTCTTCTTCCTCGCCATTCTCGAGGACTCCGGCTACATGGCCCGCGCCGCATTCGTCATGGACCGCCTGATGCGCGCCCTCGGCCTGCCGGGCAAGGCCTTCGTGCCGCTGCTCGTCGGCTTCGGCTGCAACGTGCCCGCCATCATGGCCACCCGCACGATGGACCGCGCCTCCGACCGCATCATCACGATCATGATGGCTCCGTTCATGAGCTGCGGCGCCCGTCTCCCGGTCTACGTGCTCTTCGCCACGGCGTTCTTCCCGACCAACGGCCAGAACCTCGTCTTCGGCCTCTACCTCATCGGCATCCTCGCCGCCGTCGTCACGGGCCTCCTGCTCAAGCGCATCGCCCTTCCGGGCGCCGCCTCGGCCTTCGTGATGGAGATCCCGCCGTACCACATCCCGACCGTCAAGGGCGTGATGCTGCGCACCTGGGACCGCCTCAAGGGCTTCGTGCTGCGCGCCGGCCGCGTCATCGTCGTGATCGTCGCCTGTCTCTCCATCCTCAACTCGATGGGCACCGACGGCACCTGGGGCCATGAGGACACGAACGAGTCCGTCCTCTCCGAAATCGGCCGCACGATCGTTCCGGTCCTCGAGCCCATGGGCGTCTCCGAAGAGAACTGGCCCGCCGCCGTCGGCATCTTCACGGGCGTCCTCGCCAAGGAAGCCGTGGTCGGCACGATGAACTCGCTCTACGACAGCATGGCCCGCGCAAAGAACGCCGAGAACGGCGTTGCCGAGGAAGCCTCTGAAGACGAAGCCGGCTGGTCCTTCGGCGCCACGCTCGTCGAGGCCCTCGAAAGCGTCAGGACGAACCTCGCCGATCTCGGAGGCGCTCTCCTCGACCCGGCTGGCATCCACGTCGACGACCTCTCCGACACGGCCGCTGCCGCCGAAGAACAGGAAGTCGCCGTCGACACGATCGACATGATGCAGCAGCTCTTCGGAGGCGGCTTCGCAGCCTTCTGCTACCTGCTCATGGTCCTGCTCTACATGCCCTGCGGCGCCGCCGTCGCGACCGTCTGGCGCGAAGCGGGCACGGCATGGACGCTCTTCCTGTGCGGCTGGACAACGGCGCTCGGCTACACCTCCGCCACGATCGTCTACCGCCTCGGCACCTTCGCCGAAAACCCGACGTACTCGGTCGTCGCCATCGCCCTCTCCGTCGCCATCCTGGCAGGCATGCTCCTCTGGATGCGCACCTTCGCGAAGAAGAACGGCGGCAAGGGCCGCAAGGTGATCCCGATCTACGCCACGCGATGATCAGTGCCGCCGTCAGGCTCCGCCCTGACGGCAGCACGGCTCCCCAGGCCTTCCCGAAGGGGCCGGCGGTCGCACGACCGCCGGCCCCTTTCCCCTGCATCCCGCCTTCCTCCCTCGCACGTCACGAAGTCGTCACAAAAGTCGCCTTCAGATGACGTTTCCATTGGTTTGCAAGTGTTTGTTAGATCGCCGCACGCGACGACCGGGTTCCTGTACCATTCAAGTCGCTGAGATGAACGCGGTTCTTCCGACCGAAGGACGCGAAAGTCGAAAGCCGCTGTTGGGAGTCCATTCGAAGCGCCTCAAGGATCTTCGAGCTCGAGACAAGGCGGCCGGAGGCAGGAAATGCCTAAGTTCATCACGGCAGTCGGGAAGCGTCCTTCCGGGACGGGCCCCGAACGCGTCAGGCGGCAAGCGGATTCGTGAAGACGAGCCGCATGCACGCGGAATACGGACGACGGATGCAACAAAATGCAACGTCGACTTGCAAATCCGTGGAAACCCTGATATAGTTAACTCTGTTGTGGTTGATGTGGTTCCTTGCGTATCAGACCGGAACTTCGAAATCACGGGTCGCTGTTGGGAGTCCATTTGGGCAGCAGGTGTTGCAAGCTGCCGCAAGCCTGGATCAAGAAGCCGACGGTTTGAGACCACTCACCACAAGGCGCGGGACATGTTGAAGAACGTGTCCCTTTTTTATTGCACGCTGACTGAAGGCCGATTCCGACTCGCGGACCGGCCTTTTTTTGTTTTGCGCCCCTGCTTTTCTCATCAAGCCTCTCTCCGGGCCTTCTTCCCCCCCCCCCGGCTTCAAGCCCCTCTTGGTCCGCGCGCCTTCGGCGCTAGAATGTCCCTACGCAATACTGCTTAGAACGACGCCGTCCGGTTCTCCCTTTCCGGCCGGCCTTCAACTGTTTGGAGAGACTTTCATGCAATTCGTCGACTTCGCCCCGGTCAAGCTTGTTTTCGGTCCCGGCAGGCTCGAGGCCCTTCGCACCGAGCCCCTGCCCGGCACCAGGGCCCTGCTTCTCACCTCGAACGGCCGCTCGATGGAGCGCATCGGCGCGCTCGCGCGCGTCACCGCCATACTCGAGGAACGTGGCGTTGCCGTGGTTCACATGGGCGTCGTCGAGCCCAACCCGACGGTCTCGACCGTCATGAAGGTGGCGGCCCGCATGAAGGACGAGAGATGCGACTTCCTCGTCGCGCTGGGCGGCGGCTCCGTCATGGACTGCGCGAAGATCTCGGGCCTCATGGCGACGAATCCCGGCGAGCTCTGGGACTACGTCCAGGGCGGTACCGGCGGACGCAGGGCCTTCGAGCATGATCCGCTTCCGCTCGTCGCGATCACGACGACCGCGGGCACCGGCAGCGAAGTCGACGCCGGCGGCGTCATCACCAATCCCGAAACGAGGGAGAAAGTCGGCATCGGGCACCCGGGCTGCTTCCCGAAGCTCGCTATCGTCGACCCCGAACTCATGGTCTCCGTTCCGCCCGCCCTCACCGCCTACCAGGGCTTCGACGCGCTCTTCCACGCTGTCGAAGGCTACGTGGGCAAGCGTCCGAACTTCATGAGCGACATGTATGCGCTTGAGGCCGTCCGCCATCTCGCCGCGTGGCTTCCCAAGGCCGTCGCTGACGGCACCGACATCAAGGCCCGCGAACACGTCGCCTTCGCCAACACCATGGCGGGCTTCGTCATGACGACTACGCGCCTCACGAGCCACCATGCGATGGAGCACGCGCTCTCGGCCTTCCATCCCGAACTCCCGCACGGCGCAGGCCTCATCATGCTCTCGATGGCCTACTTCGGCCACATGGTCGCCGTGGGCGCACAGTCCGAACGCTTCGTCGCGCTCGCCAGGGCCATGGGCGTCGAGGACGCCGTGCAGCCCTCCGACTTCCTGAGCGCGCTCTCGCGTCTCATCCACGACTGCGGCATGCAAGACCTGAAGATGAGCGACTGGGGCATCACGTGCGAGGAGCTGCCCGCCATGACCGAAGTCTGCCGCTCTGCAGGCGCCCACGCCTTCGAGCAGGACGCGAACTACTTCACCTTCGAAGACACGCTCGCCGTGTACGAAGCCGCCTTCCGCTAAGAAAAGGGCCTCATGTCGAGTCTCTTCGCGCTCTTTCTCGTCACGAGCCTCGCGAACATCCTGACGCCGGGGCTCGGCGTCGTGATGATCATCACGCTCGCCGCCGAGTACGGGTGGCGCCGGACCATGTCGGGCGCCCTCGGCACGGCGCTCGGCATCGCGTTCCTCTTCATCGCGGGCATGTCCGGTGTGGGTGTCATCGTCGCCTCGAGTCCCATGCTCTTCGCGGCGATCAAGCTCCTCGGCGCCTGCTTCCTCATATGGCTGTCGTTGAAGCTCCCCTGTCTGAAGACAGAGGATTCACTTTGACCGTCAGACAGCTCTT
>ERZ791785.322-NODE-322-length-45980-cov-3.758171_pt1 | contig 45980 bp, 44 predicted proteins | sample MGYA00509947_ERZ791785 | MGnify/ENA primary metagenome ERZ791785 (study PRJEB30046, sample SAMN00791982) | human gut metagenome | study: EMG produced TPA metagenomics assembly of the A metagenome-wide association study of gut microbiota in type 2... | reverse complement strand
CCATTTTTACCCAATTTTCTGGAGCAACTTCCATAAACTGAATCGCATTATTTGACGATAAATTCAAAAAATCATCCGCTAAATCTCGACGATACCCTAATCCTGCACCTTGTAACATAATTATTTACTCCTTTTAATACAACACTGGTGTAAATTTACACCAGTGTTATGTATGGCATCTAGATTAAAATACGATTATTTAGAGCCACATTTACCTTCACCACATTTACCTTCTGCAGCTTTTGGTTTGCTCGCACCACATTTACCTTCACCACATTTACCTTCTGCGGCTTTCGTTTCGTTTGCACCACATTTGCCTTCTCCGCATTTACCTTCTGCAGCTTTTGTTTTCACACATTTATCACCCACACAAGGTGTTGCAGCTTTATCTGTACTGCTTGATTTTGGCTCAGCGTGTGCAACAGTAGCTACTGTCATCGTTAATGCTCCTGCTAATGCGGCTAAAGTGGATAATTTTTTCATTTAAATCTCCTAGAATTTGATATTGAATATATAGTTAGAGGAATTTCAACCAGCTTTTAGTTGGATAAACCTTCTTAATAAGCGTGTCTAAAGAGAGTTTCCCTGCTCCCTGCGTAATTAAGATTAATAAAGTTACCACATAAATTAAGGGTAATTTATAACCATTATCACAAACGTTATAACCTGAATCGGCGTGAATGCTATACCACGCGACAGAGATTAAAATCGTTAAACTTAATGCACTAAAACGTGTTAGCACCCCAAATATCAGCAAGAATGGGAAAATTAATTCAGATCCCATTGCAATGTGCCAATTAATATCGGCTGGAATAAGATTAAATGGAAAAGGAAAACGATCTTGTATTTCAGTAAACCAATTTTGACCATTCCATTTTTCTAACCCTGCCTCTAAAAATTCCCACGCAAGAAAAAAGCGTAAAATCAATAAACTCACGCCGCTGCTGATACCTTGCATCTTACAATCTTTCATTTTTTCCTCTGATTGATTACCTATTTTATGAAACTATTTAGTTCATTATGGTAGGAAATGCTTCCTAGTTATTCTATTAGTCGGAGATAAGCCTTTTTTCTTACACTTTTTTTTCAAAAAATTGAAAATATTATTTTTTGTAAAAATGCAGATAACATTAAGGGCAAGGATTCTAATAATCTTCGCCCTTTTATCTTTTACTGATTAATGTAGTGATCAGCTAATTCAACAGTCCCCGATAGGTTTTTTTTGTTAAAACAGGCGCCAAACCTTGATTGTAACGATGTGGGCGAAAAAAATTGTAATACATCACATAAGCTCTCACATCGTCCATCGCTTGCCCCAAGGTTAGATAGTCGCCCTCTTGCATCCATTCATATTTAAAGCTGCGGAACCAACGCTCCATTGGAGCATTATCCCAACAGTTACCTCGGCGACTCATGCTTTGGATTAAACCATAGTCTTGTGCCGTTTTGCAAAATACCTTGCTACCATAAATGCTGCCTTGGTCTGAATGGAAAATCATTTTTGCCGTCTTTTTGACATTCAGCATCGCGTGATGCAAAGCATCTACAACTAATTCGCTGTCATGATGACGGCTCAACTTCTAACCCACCACTTGGCGGTTGCAGAGATTAATCACCACCGCTAAATAGCACCAAATCCCATTGACTTTAAGATAGGTCGTATCGCCACAAAGCACCGTCGTTTTATCAGTATTCGGTGTAAACTCACGGTTCAAATGATTGGCAAAAATCTGTCCATTCTCTTTATTCTGATTTTGCCATTTTTGCGGCTGTTTGCTGAATAATTCCTGCTGTTTCATTAATTTTTGAATCAAATAGAGTCCAATAAAGATGCCTTTCCGTTTCAATAAATCCCTCTATTTCCATCTACAATCTATAGAAATTATAGTTGCAGGCATACCTATAATTTGTACATCAAATTTCAAACTCGATTCTACTTTAGTCGAAGCATTATGAATTCTGAAACTAAATTGCCAACCACCATCAAGATATAATTCCAATGTGTTTTTACTACATGGCTTATAATCTAAACTTACAATTCGTGTTGGAAGTATTGATATTGGTAATTCAATGCTTCTCTTTTTCTTATTCCCTTGCTTATTTAAAGTACCTCTTAAATTATAACTTTGTATTTGAGTTGTTCGTTTGCTATCAATTCCAATAACTTTATAAAAATCAAATTCTCCAAGTAAATACTCCACCATAAGTCTAGGAATATCTTTACCAAACAAGCAGTTTTGTCTCTCTAATTCCCCTTTAAATGCATTTAATAGTGGAACATATACATCATCTTCTTTATTAGGTAAATCGCTCCACTTGGAGTCCTTTTGTTTCTCAACATCAAGATATTCAAATATAGGTTTAATCTCTTTCCAATATTGTTCGGAACAATCTACCCCATACCATTTTCTACCAAAATCTAAGTTCTTTGACAGCCTACTATGCTTAACAGCAAAATGATTATGCTTAACACTTAAACCTATTTCCCATTCAATACCTCGTCTAATAATCAAGACATCTCTTACATCGCCTTCCTTACCTTTATCATCCGATTGAATTTTTAGTTCAAGCTCATCGTCTCCATCATCTAAAATCAAAGGTTCAAGGTCAAATATAGTGTTGACCCCTGCCAAGGCACTAACTTTATATATTGTCTTTTCAGAGTCAGTTAAAGTATTCCATGCTCTTTCTGCTGCAAAGTAACTACTATTTTCTTCTATCTTTACTGGTCTTGTTTTAGATATTTCTTCAAATAATGTAATTAAATAGGAGAACTCATATGCTCTTCCTTGATTATTACTTTTATTGCTCATGACTAACCTCCAATTAAAATCCTCTGTACCAGTTTTTAATAGATTACTATTTACACTTGAATTATCTAAAGCAGATAAAATTGCTTTAGCCATTTCAAATGCAAGATTTACTGGCACAGCATTACCAATCATTTTATAGGCATCATTTAAATTCGTATAATAGAATTTAAAATCATCTGGAAACCCTTGTATTCTTGCACACTCTCTCACTGTTAATCTTCTGTATAGTGCTTCCTTACCAGGTTCAAATATATTTTTATTTTTTTCTACTTTAGGCATCACTGGTGCTTGTGGATGTAGCTGACATTGTCTTCCTGAAGCTTGAACTGTAAATGCCTGTTCATCCCATCGTCTAACTCTATTTCTACTCATAAAAATAGGTGAGTACGCACCGACAAAGTATTCATGATTCATAACTTTGCAATTATTACCATTAGTTTTATTTCTCTCTAATGCCGGTATTGCAGAATCCTTCAAGTCCAAAATCGCATCTTTAAAAGTTAATTTGTTTTTATATGGTCTTGGTGGTTCAAATTTAACCTTCAAATCTTTCCTAAATCCCACATAAAAAACTCTTTTTCTGTCTTGTGGAACACCATAGTCACTTGCATTTAACAAATGAATAAAGACATCATAACCAGCTTCTTCAAATTGAGAAACTATATTCTCAACGGCATCATTATGTCGTCTTGCCATCATCCCCTTAACATTTTCGGCAAGGAAAAACTTAGGGCGTTTATCCTTCAAAATACGTATATACTGATAAAATAATTGCCCTCTCGGGTCATTGATGCCCTTTAAAGAACCTGCTTCACTCCATGATTGACATGGCGGTCCTCCTATAATTCCATCACAGTCAGGGAACATATCTGAAGGAATTCTACAAATATCTCCTTTTATAAGTTTAGTTTTATGATTTTTTTCATATGTTTCCCATATCGTTTTATCATATTCGTTTGCCGCAACCACATTAAATCCAGCTTTTTCAAAACCTAAATCTAATCCACCAGCTCCCGAAAACAAGCTAACTAAATTCATCTTATATTACCTCCGAAGAATCATTAACACATTCTACAATCTCTGAAATATCACATTCCAATACATTACATATTTTAAGTAATACATCAGTGGTTACATTTTCACCATTTTTTATCTTGTAAAATGTACTTCTACTCACTTTAGCTTTATCCATAAGCTCTGTATTCTTCATTTCTATATCTATCAATCTTTTAAATAATTTTTTATAGCTAAGTTTCGACATGATTATCCTCCGGTCCTATCCATCTTAATATCATATTTTTCTATTATATCATATAAATCAAGCTTAAAGCAGTATTATATTCTGTTTTTTCGAACATAATAACACAAAGAATACTCGGTGCAGTCCTAAAACCCACTGTCGTGATCATTTTATCCAGCAAATCTTTAACCGTAAAAAACTCAAAGGCAAAGCCAAGGGAATAGTGGTAACGCAAAATATTGAAACCGCCATCCGCTATTTTCAGGCATTAAAACGATTGCTGGCTGAGCGAGGTAATCCATTTAAAATTGCGATTGCGTTTTCAGGCAGTAAAGTGGTTGATGGTGTTGAATATACCGAAGCAGAAATGAATGGGTTTGCGGAAAGCGAAACCAAAGATTATTTCGATAAAGATGAATATCGCCTATTGGTGGTCGCCAATAAATATCTGACCGGCTTTGATCAGCCGAAATTGTATGCCATGTATGTGGATAAGAAACTCTCCGGCGTACTTTGTGTGCAAGCTTTATCTCGTTTAAATCGCAGTGCGAATAAGTTGGGTAAACGCACGGAAGATTTGTTTGTGTTGGACTTTTTTAACAGCGTTGAAGATATTCAGCAAGCATTTGAGCCGTTTTATACTTCTACGTCGTTATCGCAAGCAACCGATGTCAATGTCTTGCATGATTTAAAAGATCAGTTGGATGAAACCGGCGTGTATGAACAAGCGGAGGTCAACGACTTTACTGAAGGCTATTTTGCCAATAAAGACGCACAGCAATTAAGCAGTATGATTGATGTGGCGGTTCAACGTTTCGACCATGAGTTGGCGCTTGAGCCAACCCAAAAAGTTGATTTTAAAATCAAGGCAAAACAGTTTTTAAAAATCTACGGGCAAATGGCCTCCATCATCAATTTTGAAAATATTGCTTGGGAAAAGCTCTATTGGTTTCTCAAATTCTTAGTACCAAAATTAAAAGTACAGGATCCAATGGATGAATTTGATGAAATTTTAGATGCCGTAGATTTAAGCTCTTACGGCTTGGCGCGTACCAAATTGAATTACAGCATTAAATTAGATGATGAAGAAACGGAGCTTGACCCACAAAATCCAAATCCACGCGGCACACATGGTGAAGATAAAGAAAAAGATCCGATTGATGAAATTATTCGTGTATTTAACGAAAGATGGTTTCAAGATTGGAGCGCAACACCGGATGAGCAACGGGTAAAATTTATCAATATTACCGAGCGTATCCGTAGCCATAAAGACTTTGAGCAGAAATATCAAAACAACCCGGATGTTCATACCCGTGAATTGGCTTTCCAAGCCATTTTGCGCGATGTGATGAGTGAACGCCACCGAGATGAACTAGAGCTATACAAACTTTTTGCCAAAGATGCTGCATTTAGAACTGCTTGGACGCAGAGTTTACAACGAGCTTTGGCTAGATAGAAAAAGTGCGGTCAGATTTTTAGATGTTTTTCAAAACTCAACTTCTGATCGCTTGAGATCTGCCTAAATCCCCTAAAATTTCCTATCAAAACAATTCATAAAACATCTCATTTTGGGCCTAATTTGCCATTTATTACTGCCGTGTTTGTGAGTAACATAATGGGCGATTCAAAACACATAACCATCCATATAAAAGGAGATTAAATCATGAAAAAATTGATGACTGCGATCGTTTTCGCTGCTGCGATGACAGCGCCCTTAGCTGCCTCTGCTGCTTCTATGCCTGAAACTGAAAAAGCGATGGCGCAGCAAGCAAACACAAAAGGCGTTTGGATTGACGTTCGTTCTGCCGAAGAATTTAACGCAGGCCATTTACAAGATGCGGTGAACATTCCACACGATCAAATCCTTGAACGCATCCAATCCGTTAGCCCGGATAAAGATGCCCCGGTTAACCTCTACTGCCGCAGCGGCCGCCGTGCAGAAGTGGCGTTAAACGCACTGAAAAAAGCAGGTTACACCAACGTTACCAACCATGGCGGTTATGAAGATTTGGTTAAGAAAGGCATGAAATAATCATACCTTATTAAAAACAAAAATCCCCTAAATGTTTAATTTAGGGGATTTTTTATAAGTAATTTTTGACTGAGCTCTATCGAAAAATTGCATATCACGGCTATTAAGATTTCAGGTGATGTTTTTTTTATGATAAAGCCCAATCCGTTTTTCAGGTGTTTTTTTGTCGCTCAACCTATATGCATTAAAACCTGAAATTACAACAATCCTGGTTGACCTAAAGCAGGATCTACCTCACGTGCTTTTAAAGCATCTTCAACAGTTAAGCCTAATGCTTTGGCGACACCTTCACCATACGCCGGATCACACCAATGACAGTTGCGAATATGACGATATTTGATGAAATCAGGTGCATCCCCCATCGCGGCAGCCGTATTGTTGAATAATGCTTGTTTTTGCTCCGAATTCATTAAATTAAATAATGCACGCGGTTGGCTGAAGTAATCGTTATCATCGTTACGGAAATCCCAGTGCGCGGCATCACCATTAATACGAAGTGGTGGTTCGGCAAAATCCGGTTGTTGTTGCCATTGATTAAAACTATTCGGTTCATAGTGCGGCAAGCTACCATAGTTACCATCAACACGACCAAAACCATCACGTTGGTTGCTGTGCACCGGACAACGTGGACGATTTACCGGAATTTGACGGTAATTCACTCCTAAACGATAACGTTGTGCATCGGCATAGTTGAATAAACGCGCTTGCAACATTTTATCCGGGCTTGCACCGATCCCCGGCACTAAGTTACTCGGTGCAAAAGCAGATTGTTCCACATCAGCAAAGAAGTTTTCCGGATTGCGGTTAAGTTCAAACTCCCCTACTTCAATTAATGGATAGTCTTTTTTCGACCATACTTTGGTTAAATCGAATGGGTGGTAAGGCACTTTTTCCGCATCGGCTTCAGGCATAATTTGTACGTATAACGTCCATTTCGGGAAATCACCTCGTTCAATCGCTTCATACAAATCGCGTTGATGACTTTCACGGTCATTTGCGATAACAGCAGCCGCTTCTGCATCGGTTAAGTTTTTAATGCCTTGTTGGGTACGGAAGTGGAATTTCACCCAAAAACGTTCGCCCGCTTCGTTCCAGAAACTGTAAGTATGTGAACCGAAACCGTGCATATGGCGATAGCTTGCCGGAATACCGCGATCACTCATGACAACAGTGACTTGGTGCAATGCCTCAGGCAATAATGTCCAAAAGTCCCAGTTGTTAGTGGCTGAACGCATATTCGTGCGCGGATCACGTTTTACCGCTTTGTTTAAATCTGGGAATTTACGCGGATCACGTAAGAAGAATACCGGGGTGTTGTTACCCACTAAGTCCCAGTTACCTTCTTCGGTATAGAATTTTAAAGCAAAACCACGAATATCGCGTTCCGCATCTGCAGCACCACGTTCTCCCGCAACGGTCGTAAAGCGTGCGAACATTTCTGTTTTTTTGCCGACTTCACTGAAAATTTTTGCGCGAGTATATTTAGTAATGTCGTGTGTGACAGTAAAGGTACCAAATGCACCGGAACCTTTCGCGTGCATACGACGCTCCGGAATCACTTCACGCACAAAATCTGCTAATTTTTCATTTAGCCATAAATCCTGTGCAAGTAACGGACCGCGTGGACCGGCAGTTAAACTGTTTTGGTTATCGGCAACAGGCGCGCCGTTACCCATCGTTAAAGGCGTGCTGGTTAAATGAGAAAAAGGGCATTTAGCACTCATAGAAAACTCCTTAATAAATAGTATTAGCTTGAAGTAAATATCGCCAAGCATAATATAGAAAGGTTTTACCAATTAAAATCTATTAAATTAATTCAAAAACCCTATCAAAGGTAATTTTTCATCTTCACGTTTTCATAACGTTTCAAAAAGCCTTTCTAACAAAAATTTTATTAATTCTTTTGGTAACACTTTATTTCAAAACAACATTTTTACGTTTCAAAGTGAGGTCAAATTTTCAGGTATTTTCGCTTTTTCAAATAACATCCGTCTAACCTTTGAACTGTTTACATGCATCCTCTTTCTTCAAGAAACGCGCGATTGCCCAATCCGGAAAAACACTAAAAAATCCCACCGCACTTTGCTATAATGCGCGCCATTCATTTCATTCAAAACAAGAGAAGAACATGACTGATTTTCCTGCCATTCGTGACCTCAACGAGCAAAATCTCAACGAAATTTTACAGCTTTCACAACATCATCCTTTGGTGATCACGTTTTACGCGCCAAGCCATGCGGATTCTGTGGCGTTTGTGAAAACCTTGGAAAATTATGCCAACCAATACCAAGGGCAATTTGTGTTAGCCAAAGTGAATTGTGAGAAAGAACAAATGGTGGCGGCGCAGTTTCGTATTCAAGCCTTGCCGACCACTTATTTGTTTAGAGACGGGCAAGCGTTGGATGCCTTTCAAGGCGCGTTGGATAACACTACCTTGCAACAGCGTTTGAGTGCGATTTTGCCGAAAGAGGAAGAAATCAAATTTAATCAGGCATTGGATTTGCTTGCGGTGGAAAATTATGATCAAGCGTTGCCGTTGTTGAAAGAGGCGTGGGAGTTGTCTGATCAGAAAAATAGCGATATCGCACTGCTCTATGCGGAAACCTATATCGCCATGAAAAAAACTGAGCCGGCACAGCAGATTTTGAACAAAATCCCCTTGCAAGATCGCGACAGTCGCTGGCAAGGATTACAAGCGCAAATTGACTTGTTGATTAAAGCCGCAGATACACCGGAGATTCAACAATTACAGGAAGAATTTGCAAAACAGCCAACCCATGATCTTGCGTTGAAATTGGCATTGCAATTACACCAAGCCAACCGCAACGAAGAAGCCTTGGAGTTGTTATTTACCATTTTACGTCAAGATTTAGGCGCGGAAGACGGCAAAATCAAGCAGGAATTTTTATCCATTTTAGCCGCCATCGGCAACAACGATCCGGTAACCAATAAATACCGCCGATTGCTCTATTCGTTGTTGTACTGATGGGAAATCTTCTATAATACCGCCCACAAATTTCAAGTTGATAAGGATTGATTATGTCGGATATGAAACACGCGCAATTACTCATTTTAGGTTCCGGCCCTGCCGGTTACACTGCGGCTATTTATGCGGCACGCGCCAAGTTAAAACCGGTACTCGTCACCGGATTACAACAAGGCGGACAACTCACTACCACCAGTGAAATTGAAAACTGGCCGGGTGATTTCGGTGAAACGACCGGCCCTGAATTAATGCAAAGAATGTTGCAACACGCAGAAAAATTCGAGACCGAGATCGTCTTCGATCACATTAACCGCGTAGATTTATCTTCTCGCCCGTTCAAATTATACGGCGATGCACAAACCTTTAGCTGCGATGCGTTAATCATTGCCACCGGTGCTTCCGCCCGTTATTTAGGCTTACCTTCCGAAGAAAACTTCAAAGGTCGCGGCGTTTCCGCTTGTGCCACTTGTGACGGTTTCTTCTATCGCAACAAACCGGTTGCCGTCATCGGTGGCGGTAACACCGCTGTGGAAGAAGCGCTCTATTTAGCCAACATTGCTTCTGAGGTGCATTTAATCCACCGTCGCGACAGTTTCCGCGCAGAAAAAATTCTTATCGACCGCTTATACAAAAAAGTGGAAGAAGGCAAAATCGTGTTGCATACCAACCGCACTTTAGATGAAGTGTTGGGCGACAACATGGGCGTAACCGGCGTACGTTTGAAAGACGTGCAATCCGAAGCAACGGAAGAGGTCGCATTAGACGGCGTCTTCGTGGCCATCGGCCATGCACCGAATACGGAAATTTTCCAAGACCAGCTGGAATTAAACAACGGCTATATCGTGGTGAAATCCGGTTTAGACGGCAACGCAACTGCCACGTCTGTGGAAGGTGTTTTTGCCGCAGGCGATGTGATGGATCACAACTATCGTCAAGCCATTACCTCTGCCGGCACCGGCTGCATGGCGGCATTAGATGCTGAGCGTTATTTGGATGCGCAAAAAGCATAACTGTTCGGTCATCGCACCGAGACAACACATTGTGCAATACAGGGTGGGCAATAGCGCCCACCTTCCGTTTTTCTGTTTCTGATACAACATAACTTATGGATAAATCTCGTCAAAAATATTTGCAACAATGGCTTCGCACACAGCAAACGCCGATTAAAAAATATTTGAATCTCAACATTCTGCTCGCCACGTTCTCCTCAGTGATTTTAGTGGGGCAGACTTATCTCTTGGCCTCTTTGCTGCATAAGCTCATTATTCTGGGCGAACCGGTCACCGGCTTAGCGCCTTACTTTATCGGCTTAGTCGTCGGCTTTGCGCTACGTGCGCTGATTTTGTGGATCCGAGAAAAAATCGGCTTCAAGTGCGGTCAATTATTGCGGAATATTATTCGCCAGCAAATTTTGGATAAAATCCATCAAGTTGGCCCTGCAACGATTAACAATAAACCGGCCGGCAGCTGGGCAACCATCATGTTGGAACAAGTGGAAAACTTGCATAATTTCTACGCCCGCTATTTGCCACAACAAGCGCTTTCCGCCATTGTACCGATGATTATTCTGATTGCCGTATTCCCGTTGAACTGGGCAGCCGGTTTGATTTTAATGGGCACCGCGCCGCTGATTCCTATCTTTATGATTTTGGTGGGCAAAGCAGCAGCAGACAGCAGCCAAAAGAACATGGATACCCTTGCGCGTTTAAGCGGTCAATTCCTCGATCGTCTGCGCGGTTTAGAAACCTTACGTTTATTCGACCGCACTTCCGAGCAAACCCGCCATATTGAAAACAGCACGGAAGATTTCCGCGAAACCACCATGGATGTCTTGAAAATGGCATTCCTCTCCTCTGCCGTGTTGGAATTTTTTACCTCGATTTCTATCGCATTAATGGCGGTGTATTTCGGTTTCAGTTATTTAGGGCAAGTAGAATTCGGCAGTTACGACACACCGATTACGCTCTTTATCGGTTTCTTTTGCCTCATTCTTGCACCGGAGTTTTATCAACCATTACGCGACCTCGGCACCTATTATCATGACCGTGCCGCCGGTATTGGTGCGGCAGATGCCATTGTGGATTTCTTGGAAGAAGATTATTTAATCGCCCAAGGCGACAGCAAAGCGGCATTTGAAAGCCAAAGTGCGGTGGAAATTTCAGGTGAAAATGTAGTGGTCTTGTCGCCGCAAGGCAAACCGCTAACAGAGGCGCTGAATTTCCATATTCCGGCGCAGAGCCACATCGCGATTGTGGGGCAAAGCGGTGCCGGGAAAACCTCGCTAATTAATGCTATTTTGGGCTTTTTACCTTATGAAGGCAGCTTGAAAATCAACGGGCAAGAGCTGCGCGATGTCGATTTAGCGCAATGGCGCAAACACATTGCCTGGGTCGGACAAAACCCGTTGTTGTTGCAAGGCACAATTAAAGAGAATTTATTATTGGGTGACATTCAAGCTTCCGCACAAGAAATTGATCACGCGTTAGCCTTAGCGCAAGCGAAAGAATTTACCGACCGTATCGGCTTAGACGCGGAAATTAAAGAAGGCGGCATTGGCGTGTCCGTGGGACAAGCACAACGTTTGGCCGTTGCTCGTGCGTTACTGCGTAAAGGCAATTTGTTGTTATTAGATGAACCGACTGCCAGCCTTGATGCGCAATCGGAAAATCAGGTATTACAAGCCTTGCAACATATCAGTCGCCAACAAACAACCGCGATGATCACCCACCGCATTGAAGATCTGAAACAATGCGACACCATTTTGGTGATGCGCCACGGACAAATTATTCAGCAGGGGCATTTTGACCAACTGCAACATCAAGGTTTCTTCGCCGAATTATTGGCACAACGACAACAGGATATTAACTAATGCGTGCTTTATTGCCTTTTATTCGTTTATTTAAATTTGCCAAACTACCATTAATTTTCGGTGGTTTGTTAATGATTTTAGGACTTGCCTCCAGCATCGGGTTGCTTACCCTTTCCGGTTGGTTCCTCGCGGCGACCGCGATTGCCGGTTTAGATTCGCTGTTTAACTTTTTCTATCCGTCTGCCAGCGTACGCGGTTTAGCCATCGGGCGTACCGTGGCACGCTATTTTGAAAAAGTCGTTACCCATGACGCCACCTTCCGCGTGCTAGCCAAATTACGCGTGCAAGTGTTTAGCAAAATTATTCCATTAAGCCCGGGCGTGCTCAATCGCTATCGTAACAGTGATTTATTAAACCGCTTGGTTGCCGATGTGGATACCTTGGACGGACTTTATCTTCGCCTGATTGCACCGTTTATCAGTGCCATTGTGGTGATTACATTTATTACCATTGGATTAAGCTTTGTTCATGTGCCACTTGCGCTGTTCCTTGGTCTCACGTTACTGACATTATTATTGGTGATTCCAACCATTTTTTACCATTTAGGCAATAAATTCGGCGCAAAATTAACCCAATCGCGCGCTCTGTACCGCACGCAATTTGTGGAATTTATTCAGGCACAAGCAGAATTATTGTTATTTAACGGGGAAGAAAAACTAAAAGGGAAATTAAGCCAAACCGAACAGCAATGGCAAGCCTATCAACAACAGGAAGCGAATTTATCGGGATTTTCCACCGCACTTTTGTTGTTCGCCAACGGCTTGGTGTTATGTATTGTGATGTGGTTTGCCGCCCAAGTGGATTTGGGCAGCGATGAATACCGTGCTGCATTAATTGGCTTGTTTGCTTTTGCCGCCCTCGCCTCCTTTGAAATTCTGATGCCTATCGGCGCTGCATTTTTGCATATCGGGCAAATGGTCGCGTCGGCTGAACGGGTAACGGATATTATCGAACAGCAACCACTGGTAGATTTTTCCGGCACGCAAATTGTTGAAAACCAAACTCAAGCGCCGTTATTGCAAATTAATCACGTTCATTTCACTTATCCGCAACGTGATAACCCGGCATTAGTGGACTTAAATCTCTCTATTGAAGCCGGTGAAAAACTTGCCATTTTAGGAAAAACCGGTAGCGGCAAATCGACGCTACTTCAATTATTGGTACGCAATTATGATGCCAACCAAGGAGAAATCTTATTCGCCGGCAATCGCATTCAAGCCTATAGCGAAAGCAGTTTACGCCAACAATTTTGTTTCTTAACCCAACGCGTGCATGTGTTTAGCGATACGTTGCGTAACAACTTGCAACTGGCTAACCATGCACCATTAAGCGATGAAAAAATGGTTGCTGTGCTACAACAAGTGGGCTTGGAAAAATTAGTGAATCAAGAACAAGGATTAGATTTATGGCTGGGAGACGGCGGTCGTCCGTTATCGGGCGGTGAACAACGTCGTTTAGGCTTAGCGCGTGTGTTATTAAATGATGCGCCGATCCTACTCTTAGATGAACCGACAGAAGGTTTGGATCGCGAAACCGAACGTAATATTCTGCAAGCGATTTTGGCACATAGTGTCGGTAAAACCTTGATTATGGTGACACACCGTTTAACCGCCATTGAGCAATTTGATCAACTTGTGGTGATCGATAACAGTCGATTAATTGAACAAGGTTCGTACAGCGAATTGATCAATAAAGAAAATGGCTTTTTCAAGCAACTGACACAACGTATTTAAAAGGAAAGGCTGGAAAGGTGGAAACCTTTCCGGCTTAGTCTCGGCACACGAAAATTCTGACTCTGGCTGCTTTCTTCCGAACCTGACCTGGTAAACCAGACTTCATTGCGAGGGACCGAAAAGGTTTCCATTGAATTAACCGCAAGATTTGATAGCGCGATTAAGGCTTCGCATTATGCAATAAGCCCTATTGAATTGCAAATGTTATCTCCGGATCACATCAGAACAGCCTGAACTTTAAACAAACGAGGAAAATCATGACCGCACTTAACCAACTTATCGAACTGTTAAAACTGGAAAAAATCGACGATTTACTTTTTCGCGGCGCAAGCCAAGATCTCGGGTTTCGCCAAGTGTTCGGTGGTCAAGTCGTGGCGCAGGCGCTTTCTGCTGCGATTCAAGTCGCCCCTCAAGATCGTTTTTTACATTCTTGCCACGCCTATTTTCTCTCGCCGGGCGACAGTCAATATCCGATTATTTATGATGTCGAAATTTTACGCGAGGGCAGAAATTTCACGGCAATGCGGGTAAAAGCCATTCAACATAAATCACCGATTTGTCACATTACCGCCTCTTTCCAAACGCTGGAACAAGGCTTTGAACACCAAAGCGAAATGCCAAAAGTGGAAGCACCTGATACCCTCATGTCAGAAAGCTCAGTCATTCAGCAAATGGCACAAACCATTCCGGAAGCCGTACGCGATAAATTTACGGCAGAGCGTCCCTTTGATATTCGTACCAAATATTTAAATAATCCGTTCCGCGGACATAAACTGCCTCCACAACAATACTCTTGGGTACGTACCAATGGCAAAGCACCGACAGACTATCACATTCAACAATGTCTGCTTGCCTATTTCTCCGATTTTCATTGCATTTTGACCGCACTTCATCCCCATGAAAAAGGCTTTTTACAAAAAGGCATGAAAGTCGCCACCATCGACCATTCTATTTGGTTCCATCGCCCGTTCGATATGAATGATTGGTTGCTCTATGCCATCGAAAGTAACAACGCCTACGCTGCCCGCGGCCTTGCTCGTGGCCAATTTTTTGCGGCAGATGGCAGATTAATTGCGACCACACAACAAGAAGGTTTAATTCGTTACGTTCCGGAAGAACAATAAAAAACGAGGGGAAAAAATGACCGCACTTTATGCCGCTCAAGATTTTTGGCATGCCGTTACCACGGCACTGCAAACCACAGATCCGTTAGAAAAATGCCGCTTAGTGAATCATCTTTATGATGAGCTATTACCGCAGATTAAATTGGCGGAATTATCCGATTTTCCGGAAGTGACACCTGAAATGGATCTTGCCGGTATTCCGGAGAAGCCACTGCTCGTTGCACCGAAAGATGTGCCGAAACGTTCTTTCGCCACAGAGGAAGGTTATGCTGCCACCTTACACGCCATTGCACATATTGAATTTAATGCCATTAATTTGGGCTTAGATGCCGCTTGGCGTTTTGGCCGAAATGCGCAACAAGAATTAGGCGAAGGCATGGCATTTGTAAAGGATTGGCTACGTGTCGCACGTGAAGAAAGTACACACTTTTCCTTAGTCAACGCGCATTTGCAGACCCTTGGATATCAATATGGCGATTTTGAAGCCCATGCCGGTTTATGGGAAATGGCACAGGCAACCGCGCATGATATTTGGGAACGAATGGCATTAGTACCACGTGTACTGGAAGCTCGCGGACTGGATGCCACGCCTATATTGCAAGAAAAAATTGCACAACGTAAAGATATGGCTGCCGTCAAGATTTTAGATGTGATTTTAACGGATGAGATCGGGCACGTTTATATCGGCAATCATTGGTATCACGCGCTTTCCGCCAAACGAGGATTGGATGCCATGAAATGCTTTACCGAATTGCTGCATAAATATCGAATTGTCATTTTTAAAGGGGTAATCAATACTGATGCCCGTTTACAAGCAGGGTTCACGCAACATGAATTAGATTGGATTTATGAAGTGGAACAGACATTAAAGTCGTATGTTAAACAGTAAAAAATGAAATGCCCGATAAGAAATATTATCGGGCATTTTTTTTAGAATCGAACGCCAGTGCCAACGCCAACTCCGACGCCATTAGAACCGCCACCAACACCGACACCGACGGAACAGGCGCTGAGACTCAAAACAATAAATAATGTCATGATGATTTTTTTCATTTAGTCCTCCTTTTTCACTTGTTCAATATTCCGGTATAGTCGATAAATCCCGATAAGATCGCGCTTGGCGATAGATTTAAAGGGCAACAATAAATAGTAAATACAACGATAATGCTCTACGGATGCCAACATATCCAGCCACTCCTGTGGCTCACAACATTCACGGTATTTTCGCATAACATCACAAATCATCTCATCGGATAATTCATCTTCACGACATAAATTATAGATAAATAGCAACAAATCTCGCGCTTTTTGCTTACTTAAAGCCCGCTTAGTCGCATTCACTTCAAAATCAATAAACAACACTTGACCATCACGCCATAGAATATCGCGAATCGCCGGACGTCCGTGCACCAACCCTTGCTGATGTAATGCAGCCAATGCCACCGCCGCATCCAATAAAATAACACGTTTTTGTTGTTCGGAAAGATGAAGCCCCATCCAATGGGCCACACTGTTCCCGCCGTCTTCCAACACCAAGAAATCCTCACCAAACATTTCAAGATGCGGCACCGGCGCATCATGTTCCGCAAGATATTGCAAACTTTGAATTTCGTTTTTAAAGGCTTGTTTCGGTTTCGGCTTCAAAAAATGCCACACACCGTGTAATTGTTCCGGTTGTTTCAACCAAAAATCTTTATCGTTATAAGTAAAATGATATACGCGCTCACCTTTATGCTCGGCAAGCACTTGCTGAACATATTCCTCAAAAGGTAATGCGGATAATTGCGACATATTTTCGTTCCCCACAAACATAAAGTGCGGTCAAAATTAACCGCACTTTTAAGCAAATAGCCTGTGCTATTTTTTAATTAAACTTAATTTAGCTACACGATCACCGGCTAATTGACAATCCATTTTATAAAATTGATTGCCGTTCAAACGAACATCCGCGGTAAGACGCACATCGCTTTTAGCATGATTCGCTGAACTGCGAAATACCCGTGACGTTTGTGCAACCTGCTGAATTTTAGCGATGCAAAGGTAATTCAATTTGGCATCATTGCCGGTTTTTACGTTGGCAGCGCCTTTGTCTGCGCTGTTTGTTCCCAACATTTTGTGTAATTTAGCCCCTTCGGCGACGAACGCGTTATGCGATTCATTAGCACTGTTTACGCTGTACACTTTCCCGTTTTCTTGCACAGCAGACACTTTTCCGGCCTTATAGAAAAATAATTTATTCTCACCGTCGTGCGTAACTTTAATCAATTCCGGTTGTCCATTAAGATACGCGACATAATGGGTATTGTTGTGCATATATTCAAAGCGTGGCAATGTTTCCGCTTTTTGCACAAAAGCATTAACATCAAACGTTGGTGCTGATGTTGAGCCAGCCTCAACCACCGCTCCCGGTTTGCGCATGTTGTTCGACGAAAATAAAGATCCGCACGCAGAGAGCAATAGCATTGAAGAACATATTGAAGCAACGAGTGTCGCTTTGACGATATATTGACGCATAAAAAACTCCTGAAACCAGTAAAAGTGCGGTCTAGTTTAACCGTTTTTTGATTTTTTTTAAACCTTACGCATTGGAGAACATCTATGTTTACATGGTTAAAACAAAAAGGCATCGCTTTCATTTTTGCCTGTTTACTGACATTCACATGCTCAACTTCCGCTTTTGCCCTGGCTATCGGCGAAAGTGAAATTAACCAATTACTCAAACAACACAATCATTATAAAAACAGTTATGGCATTCCGGGGCTCGCCGGCGTGGACTACAACCTGCATGATTTCAGCGCCAAAATTGGGCAAACGGCAGAAAAACGATTGGAATTAAACGGCATTATCGATGGTTTATTTCAACTCCCTACCGATAAATTTTCTGCAAAACTGAATCTCACCTTCGACACGGTGCCTTATTATGATGCACAAAAAGGCGCCGTCTATTTGAAAGATATTCGTGTGCTTCGTTGGTCCGGCTCGCCACAACAGTATATGGGGCAAGTGCAAAACCTCATTCCCCTACTTGCCAGTAATATTTCCGCTTACTTGAGCAGTACACCGATTTATACGCTGGATGAAAAGAATCCTCGGGATAAAATGATCAAGCAAGTCGCCAAAGCCATTCGTGTAGAACAAGGCAGACTGGAAGTCGAAACCATTGATAATTTGTTAAAACCATAATCTCAAAGAAAAAAGAAAGGCTGAAATAAATTCAGCCTTTTTATTTTTAATCATCATTAGCGGGATAAAAACAATGCAGCCGCACCACGTACGCCGCCAGAATCACCGTATTTGGCTTTTTTAATCACCGGTACTTTGGCGCTACGCATCAAATGCGGAGGTAACGCTTTTGGCAACGCTTCGTATAAATAATCGAAATTGGATAATCCCCCGCCAAGCACCACAAGATGCGGATCGAAAGCTGTGATAATGTTGCCGATAGAAATCGCAGCAAGCTCCACAAAAACGCCGACAAAATCCACCGCACTTTTATCGCCCGCATAGAAACGTTGAATGATCTCTTTTGCCGGTAACGCTTCGCCTTTCAAATCACGGTATAGCATTTCAAAACCACGACCGGACAAATAAGTATCCAAACATGCTTTGTTGCCGCAACCACAATCATATATCGGCGCCTTATCCCAACCGAGTAATTTCAAGGCGTGGTAGTTAAGTTGCAAATGCCCCAATTCACCCGCCATGCCCGTTTGCCCTGAGTGAATTTTGCCATTCAACACAAATCCGCCACCAAAACCGGTGCCTAAAATCAAGCCTAATACAGAAGGATATTGTGCATTTTCAGCATCCCAAGCTTCCGATAAGGCAAAACAGTTTGCATCATTCTCAGCCCGAACTTCACGGTCTAACAGCGCGGACAAATCACGCAAAATAGGTTTATTGTCTGCTACGCGAATATTGGTAATTTCAGCGATGCCGGTAGCTTGATTCACAAAGCCAGGAATACCTAATCCCACTGAACCTTTGCAACCAAATTTTACATCGGCTTTCTTCACTAAATTAACAATGGCATTCAACCAATCTTCATAGCTGTTTTTCGGTGTTTCCACCCGCTCGCTATATTGCTTCTCTAACTGAGAATTAAACACCGCTAATTCAATTTTGGTGCCCCCAATATCAAGCCCGTATAACATACGCTTCTCCTTTTACACGAGTTAACAAATACCTGAAAAACCTACCGCACTTTTAGCCGCTTATTCCGTTTTTTGGAAATACTGTTTTTTCGCTAAAAATGCAAAAATTACCCAATGTACTAACCACGCAATTAACACGGAAATCAATAAATCAATCGGATAATGCATGCCGAAACGTAAACGACTGACCAACATCAACACCGCCCAACCGCTCATAAATGCAATTAATAATTTTGCACGCCCTTTTCGATTACCGATTAATTGTACGAATCCTACCGTTAACATAAGCCAGCTGGCCGCAAAAATCGTATGCCCCGATGGAAAAGAATAGCCCACTTCGCTCGCATAATGCCCTTTTATCCAGTCTGGTACAGATGCTTGCGTTTGATAAAATTGCTCAACAAATTGCGCCCGAGCTTTACGATCTTGCGCATAAAAAGCCTCGGTGCTTGTGCCGGTTTGGTCAGCAACATAAGTCACAAAAGGTCGAGGCTCAGTAAACGCGTTTTTCAACCCGGATTTCAATCCTTGTGTCACAACCATTGAAAAAGCCATTACAGCAACAGCTAAAATCCATTGTTTTCGCTGAGGAAATAATGGTAAAAAAAGCAACGCAAAAACGCCGCAAGTGATAATGGCGTAAGGCACACTCCCACTTTCTGTCAACCAATATAAAGGATGCTCGTAGTCTTCAAAAATGAGACTGCCACTCCACTGCCAAGAGAACAACCAGACAAAAAGAGGGACAAGACAAAGCAATAGTGTATATAATGACAACCTTTTTAACATATTCATAACCATAGATAAAATTGAACCGCCATTTTATCACCAGAACCCGGCAAAAGAAAAAGAATAAGGACAAAATAAGGATACGTTATGGCAAAAATTGAACTCGTTGCCCAAGCAAATTTACCCACAGAATTCGGACTTTTTAAAATCGTGGGATTTGAATTTCCCGATACGAAAAAAGAACATGTTGCCTTAGTCTTGGGCGACATTAGCCATTCAGAAGAACCCGTCTTAGCACGCATCCATTCCGAATGCCTCACCGGCGATGCATTGCATAGTTTAAAATGTGACTGCGGCTTCCAGCTTGCTGCGGCATTACGCCAAATTCAACAAGAAGGTCGTGGCGTATTGATTTATCACCGTGAAGAGGGTCGCGGCATTGGCTTAATTAACAAAATCCGCGCTTATTCTTTACAAGATAAAGGCATGGACACCATTGAGGCAAATTTGGCTTTAGGGTTTGCTGCGGATGAACGTAATTTTAGCGTGTGTGCAGACATTTTCGATTTATTAGGCGTCAAACAAATTCGCTTACTCACCAATAATCCGGAAAAAATTGAAACCATGAAACAATCTGGTATCAATGTGGTAGAACGCGTGCCGTTGAATGTTGGCGAAAACCGCTATAACACGGCTTATTTAGATACCAAAGCAAAAAAAATGGGCCATTTTATCGTGCATAACGGTGAACAACATTTAATGGAATGCCCGTATTGCCAAGAAGAAGTGCCGAAAAAATAACAGCCTCACATGACATAAAAAAGCACAAACGTTCATTGCGTTTGTGCTTTTTGTTTTTCTAAGGCCATTCTCTCAAACAGTTATTCAATGATGATTTCAAGACTCAAATAAACATTCTTTTTTTCCACCGCACTTTACTCAATCCGTCTAAACAAATCCTTGCTGTAAATAACCTCTGTGGGATTGCCCGAATCATAACCGTTTAAGGTTGGATGAAGATAAACAGGAAGCCGAGACTGATATAGTGGCAACACCACATTTTCTTCCTGCAAAATTTGCTCGATTCGATGATAAAGTGCGGTGCGTTCCGCCGATGGAATCACCTTCAAGCTTTGCTCAAACAAACGATCCACTTCTTCGTTACGATAGCCGCTTTTATTATCCGGACTATGGCTATAGAACAAACTTAAAAATGCGGAGGGTTCGTTATAATCAGCACACCAACCGGAACGGGCAATATGGAAATTGCCTTTGGCAATATTTTCCAATAGCTGTGATTTCGACATGCCTTCACCAATAATTCGGATCATATCCGACTGCGACCACATGCGAATCAGCCCTTGCACCAATTGGTTTTGCAGTTCCGATTGATCGTAGCTTAACGTCAATTTTAATGGTTTTTTTTCGCTAATTTGGCCTTGGCTCAATAATTGTTCTACCGGAGTTTGTTCCCAACGACTTTCCGCCGTTTGCATAGACTGCGGTAAGAAATTATCCGTTAAATAGAACCGACTTGGGTTTTCAGGTAGTAAACGACGAGGAGACGTCAGCATTGCCAAGGCTTTACGCACAGAGCTTTGTGCCAATTGCGGCATGTTGAAATTAAACGCATAGAAATAAGTACAGAGTTGCGGGAAATATTGTGTCTGTTCAACGTATTGTTGCGGTTGCCACACAATATCTAACGCGCCCACCTCCTGTTGAGAGGCAATTTTTTGATAATCCACGTTTTTGAAGGAAACTTTTTCTTTCGCCCAATAGTGTGGATTCAGCTCTAGATGAATAAGCTCACCTTGCTGACCGCTAACTTGATACGCCCCGTTTGTCACGATGCCTTCATGAGGTTGTAAATATTGCGGCAACAAGCTGCTATGAGCCAGCATGTGTGGCAAATATGGTGTCGGTTTATCTAAGGTGAAACGTAAAGTGCGGTCGTTTTCCGCCACGATTCCCAGCGCCTCCGGTGGCAGTTCTTGCTTTAATACTTTCTCCGCATTGAGCAGATTCATGTACGCCAGATAATCTTTTAACGGGCTGTTAGATTTCGCCAATGCCTGCCAGCTTGCCACGAATTGCTGAGCCGTCACAGGCTCACCGTTAGACCATTTAGCGGTTTCGCGTAACGTAAATTGCCACGTTTTATTATCTTGAGTTTGCCAATTTTCCGCCACCGCTGGCACAATATTGCCTTTGATATCGTAAATCACCAATCCTTCAAAAAGATCACGCAAAAAGGCAGCTTGCTCAATGTTAGACGCTTGTAACGGATTGAGAGATAAATCCGCATAAACACCGCGAACCAATAATTGGCGACGGGATTGGGAGAATTCCGGCGTTGCAGATGCATCAACCGTTAGAGACGATTCGGCGGGCTTTTGAGCATGTTCATCACATCCGCAGAGAAAAAAAACACCTAAAAAAAGCACCGCACTTTTAGAGAGGAAATTACGCATTGAAATACATTCATGAAATAAGTTGCGCTCATTATACACGAATGTTTGAAGCTTATTCTGCTTCGAGGGTTTTAATCCAGAAAAAGAAGAACCAATATTTAATCAACAACACGCTCATGATAATGCTTTTGCCGACAATGCTTGGTGTGAAATAAAACCCCATTAATAACATCGTAGTGGAAAAGCTCAAAATGTAGATTTTGGCTTTTTTAGTTAAAGCGCGTTGTTCATGGAAATCTTTTAAATGTGCTTGATAAATCTTTGTGCCCACAAACCAGTTGTGTAAACGTTTCGAACCTTTTGCAAAGAAAAACAACGTTAAAAGCAAAAATGGCGTGGTCGGTAAAATAGGCACCACAATACCAATAAGACCCAACACCAAAAAAACAAACCCTAATCCAATGTAAAAGTATTTCATTGCACACCTCAAAATAAAAATTATTCGCAATAATAATTGAATTGGTAGATTTTTCAAGCTTGAAATCATAAAATCGAGCCCAATTTTACTCACTACATTTATTTATATTAAGGATAGCTTCATGACAAACCCATTACTCACGCCAACCGCGCTACCGGCATTTTCCAAAATTGAACCGCAATATATTGAATCCGCCATCAAACAACTTATTCAAGAAAACCGCGAAACCGTAGAACGTGTTGTAAATCAACCGCACTTTACTTGGGAAAATTTCATTCTACCGCTAACCGAAGCCGGTGATCGTTTAAACAAAGTATGGTCGCCAATCTCGCATTTAAACTCGGTGAAAAATAGCCCGGAATTACGTGAAGCCTATCAAGCCTGTTTGCCATTATTAGCCGAATACAGCACGTGGGTCGGTCAACATCAAGGGTTATATGAAGCCTATTTACAATTAAAAAATAGCCCTGAATTTGCCGATTATACTCAAGCGCAAAAGAAAGCCATTGAAAACAGCTTACGCGATTTCAAATTATCGGGCATTTCCTTACCGGCAGAAAAACAAAAACGCTATGGCGAAATCGCTGCCCGCTTGTCCGAACTGAATTCACAATTTAGCAACAACGTATTAGATGCCACCATGGGCTGGGAAAAGATCGTTGAAGATGTCAGCCTGCTCAAAGGCTTGCCTGAATCCGCACTGGAAGCGGCCAAACAATCCGCAGAAAGCAAAGGTGTCACAGGTTATCGCTTCACCTTGGAATATCCAAGCTATATTCCGGTCATGACCTATTGTGAAAACCGTGAATTACGCAAAGAAATGTATCGTGCCTTTGCCACCCGCGCGTCCGATCAAGGGCCGAACGCCGGTAAATGGGATAACTCGGCGATTATGCAAGAGATCCTCACCCTACGCGTGGAATTAGCCAAATTATTGGATTTCAACACCTACACCGAATTATCTCTTGCCACCAAAATGGCAGAAAATCCGCAGCAGGTGTTGGATTTCTTAGAAAATCTCGCCACACGCTCTAAAGCCCAAGGCGAACGTGAATTACAAGAATTAAAAGACTTCTGCAAAACGTACTATAATTTGACCGCACTTGAACTTTGGGATCTGTCTTTTTACAGCGAAAAACAAAAGCAGCACTTATATGCCATCAACGATGAAGAATTGCGTCCGTATTTCCCGGAAGATCGCGTATTGAGCGGTTTATTTGAATTGATTAAACGCATTTTCAATATTCGTGCGGTGGAACGCCATGGCGTTGAAACCTGGCATAAAGATGTGCGTTTCTTCGATTTGCTTGATGAAAAAAATGAAGTTCGTGGCAGTTTCTATTTAGACTTATACGCTCGTGAACATAAACGCGGTGGCGCTTGGATGGATGATTGTATCGGTCATCGTAAAAAGATTGACGGCAGCCTACAAAAACCGGTGGCGTACTTAACCTGTAACTTCAATCGCCCACTTGGCGACCAACCAGCCTTATTCACCCATGATGAAGTCACGACGCTATTCCATGAATTCGGTCACGGTTTACACCACATGCTGACCAAAATTGATGTGGCGGATGTTGCCGGCATTAACGGTGTGCCTTGGGATGCGGTGGAACTGCCGAGCCAATTTATGGAAAACTGGTGTTGGGAAGAAGAAGCGCTGAAGTTCATTTCCGCTCATTATCAAACCGGCGAACCGCTACCAAAAGAGAAACTCAGCCAATTACTCAAAGCCAAAAACTTCCAAGCGGCAATGTTTGTTTTGCGTCAATTAGAATTTGCGCTATTTGATTTCCGCTTGCACCACACATTTGATCCGATCAAGCAAAATCAAGTGTTAGAGATGTTACACGAAGTGAAAAGCCAAGTTGCCGTCATCCCTGGTGCAGAATGGGGAAGAATGCCACATAGCTTCAGTCATATTTTTGCCGGTGGCTATGCGGCAGGCTATTACAGCTATTTATGGGCGGAGGTTTTATCGGCAGATGCCTACTCGCGTTTTGAAGAGGAAGGGATTTTCAACGCCCAAACCGGCCAATCCTTCTTGGATGAAATTCTCACCAAAGGCGGCTCTGAAGAACCGATGGCCTTGTTCAAAAACTTCCGTGGCCGTGAGCCGCAATTAGATGCGTTATTGCGTCACAAAGGTATTGCAAACTAAAAATGCTGAAAAAAATGACCGCTCTTTTACGGCAATCAAAGTGCGGTCATTATTCAATGTGTTTTTGAACTTATAAAAAAGGCTTACTCATAACAAGTAAGCCTTTCGTTTCTTTAAAATCTATTTATTTTTTCAACACCAATACAACGGAATCCCCGGCAACCACTTCACCGGATTTTTTCTCCATATTGCTGATTTCATCCATGTTGGAAATCACCACTGGGGTTAACACAGATTTTGCTTTGGCTTCCAATAAGGCTAAATCCAATTCAATAATGGTGTCACCACGTTTAACGCTTTGACCTTCTTGCGCCACGCGAGTAAAACCTTCACCTTTTAATTCAACGGTATCAATACCAAAGTGAACGAATAACTCAACGCCTTCTTTGGATTCCATAGAAAACGCGTGATTGGTTTCAAAGATTTTACCGACAACGCCATCTACCGGTGCAACCAGTTTGTTACCGGTTGGACGAATTGCAATACCGTCGCCAACAATTTTTTCGGAGAAAACAACATCCGGAACATCTTCAATATTCACGATTTCACCGGAAAGCGGCGCATAGATTTCTACATCAACCGCTTTCTTATCTTTTGAGCCAAATAGTTTGTCAAATAAACCCATTTTTTATCATCTCCTGAAGTTTAAAATCTGGTCGTATTCTAGCTTAAAAAGCGAAAATTGTATCTAATTTAATGCTTTTTCTGCTAAAAAATCAGCAACTAAGCGCTCAATTTCGGCAGCCGTTGGTTGCTGTAACGCTTTTTCAGCCAAGAGTTTTGCATCTTGATAATTAACGTTACGAATTAATTTCTTAATGCGAGGCACAGAAATTGCACTCATACTAAACTCATCCAAGCCCATACCTAATAGTAAGATCGTGGCATTTTCATCACCGGCCAACTCACCGCACATACCAGTCCATTTTCCTTCCGCATGTGACGCATCAATAACTTGTTTGATCAAATTCAGCACAGACGGACTCATTGGATTATACAAATGAGAAATGAGTTCATTGCCACGGTCCACGGCCAACGTATATTGGGTTAAGTCATTTGTACCAATACTGAAGAAATCGACCTCTTTTGCTAAGAATTTGGCATTTACCGCAGCGGATGGCGTTTCCACCATGACACCGATTTGAATATTTTCATCAAAATCTTTGCCTTCATTGCGTAATTCAACTTTTAATTCTTCAATCACAGATTTAAGCTCTCGAATTTCTTCCACAGAAATGATCATCGGGAACATAACGGCTAATCGACCGTAAGCGGATGCGCGTAACACTGCTCTTAATTGCGCATTTAAAATTTCACGACGATCCAACGCAATACGAATAGCACGCCAACCGAGGAATGGGTTCATTTCTTTCGGCAGGTTCAAATACGGTAATTCTTTATCGCCACCGATATCCATGGTACGCAATATCACCAAATTGCCATTCATCGCTTCCACCACTTCTTTATAAGCGATAAATTGCTCTTCTTCTGTTGGTAGCTGATCGCGATCCATAAACAAGAATTCCGTGCGGTATAGCCCTACACCTTCCGCACCATTACGCTCTGCCCCTTCAACATCACGAATGGTACCAATATTGGCTACCACATCCACACTGTGTCCATCTAACGTCAATGCCGGTAAGTCTTTTAATTTTGCCAATTCCGCTTTTTCTTCCGCTAACTTCGCTTGCAATGTTTTTAGACGTTGGATTTCGTCTTGGGAAGGGTTAACGTAAACCGCATTATTTAAGGCATCAAGAATTAAGAAATCACCGGTGTTCACCAACTCGGTAACATTGTTCGTCCCGACAATTGCCGGTAATTCAAGAGAACGTGCCATAATGGACGTATGTGATGTACGACCGCCGATATCCGTCACAAAACCTAACACTTTGTCTAAATTTAGCTGTGCCGTTTCAGAAGGCGTTAAATCATAAGCAACTAAAATCGCTTCTTCATTGATTTCGCCTAAATCAACGATGTGCATCCCTAAAATATTTTTAATCAATCGATTGCCAATGTCGCGAATATCACCCGCACGTTCTTTTAGGTATTCGTCATCAATTTCAGACAACATGGCGACTTGCTGATCAATAATTACATTGGCGGCAACGGCGGCATTCACCTTATTTGAACGAAGATAATCAAGAATTTCTTCCTCTAACTCCTCATCTTCCAGAATCATTAAATGGCCTTCAAAAATCGCCGCTTTTTCTTCCCCTAAAGAAGCATAAGCACGATCTTTAATTGAATTTAATTGTTCAACCGCCGCACTGCGCCCCTCATAAAAACGCGCGATTTCGGCATCAATTTGGCTCTCTTTAATTTTTTGCGTATCCAGAACAATTTTTTCTTCTTTAAGGACAAGCGCTTTACCAAAAACAATGCCGGGAGAGGCTGGAATTCCTGAAATCATAATGACCTTCTCTATTATCTAAATTCATTGATGTAAATTGAACAAAAATCAATCACCGAATAAATAAAACAAAGCCATAACTCACGGCTCTCCATGCTTTTATTAAAAAACATAAGAACGCAAATTATGGCGACAGAATTATTCTAACGTAGGAATTAATGCAACAAGATGCTCAACTGCTTTTTCCGCATCTTCACCTTCGGCAGAAATCGTAATCACCGTCCCTTGAGTTAAGGCTAATGTTTGTAATTTAAATAAACTTTTTGCACTTGCACTTTTCCCTGCAGAAGTAACGGTAATATCTGCGGCAAATGCTTTTGCTTCTTTTACAAATTGTGCCGCCGGACGAGTATGCAAGCCGTTAGGTGCTGTGATTTCAACATCTTTTGAATACATATGATTTTCCTCTGGAAAAAGTGGATGGGATTCGTTAAATATTTATTTAAATAATAAAAATAAATATAACAAAGTATCAGACTAACACAATGAATGCGCAAGGCGATTTGCTGTAAAATTTGAATTAGATCACAAAAAAAATAGAAAATAAGTTAATCCATTAACCAATAATTAACATTTCATACCTAAAAAACGGTAAATGACTTTTATTCCGCAGAAAAATGGCGCTGCGACTTCATTTCTTTTTTACTGGTTAACAAACGGTGGTAGTTTTCATAGCGAACAGCACTGATTTTGCCTTCTTCTACCGCCTGACGTAAGGCACATCCCGGATCATTTAAATGCTTACAATCACGGAACTTACAGGTGCCCAGCACAGTTTGGAATTCTCGATAACCTTTTGTAATCTGCTCATCTTCCAAATGCCACAAACCAAATTCACGGATGCCCGGTGAATCAATTAAACTACCACCCTGCGGTAAATGATATAAACGAGAAGAGGTCGTGGTGTGTTGCCCAAGGCCTGAAGTTGAACTAATTTCCCCGACCAGCGCCGCCACATTCGGCAAAACGGCATTAATCAAACTGGATTTTCCCACACCGGATTGCCCTACAAAAATAGACACGCCATCCGATAAAAGTGCAGTCAGTTTTTCCAGATTTTTTCCATTCTGCGCGGAAACCATCAGTGTTTGATAGCCAATATTGCGATAAATTTCCAACTGCGAATCCACGTCTTGCCACTGTTGTTCCGTCAACATATCGGCCTTATTCAACACAATAATCGGTTCAATCTTGGCTTCTTCGCACACCACCAAATAACGATCAATAATATTCAGCGACAAACTCGGCAATACGGAAGAAATAATGATGATGCGATCAATATTGGCAGCAATGACTTTAATGCCGTCATAATAATCCGGACGGGAAATTTCATTTTTACGCAGATGAACTCCCTCAATCACGCCATTTACACCTTGCAACTGCTCATTACCTTGTCGCCAGATCACACGATCGCCCACGACAACACTCGCTAATGTGCGACGCAAGTTACAACGAAAAATCTCGCCTTGCGCATTTTCCACATCTGCATGACGGGCATAGCGCGTGACGACCAAACCATCCTGCGAATCGCCCAGCATCTCATCCTGCCAATCAATGTCTTTCTTCTGATGGCGATGTAATACCTTATTATTATTGGATTGAATTCGGCGTTTTTGATTTTGCGTTAATTTGGGTTTACTCATACAAAGTGCGGTCGTTTTTTATAGCGTTTTTCGCTAGAATAAGGAAAATTTTCGCATAGGATACCTTATATAATGACATTAGATAAACAAAATCTGATCTGGATTGATCTTGAAATGACAGGCTTAGATCCGGAAAAAGAACGCATTATTGAAATCGCGACGATTGTGACCGATAAAAATTTAAATATTCTTGCAGAAGGGCCTGTTATAGCCGTCCACCAATCTGATGAATTACTCAATAAAATGAGCGACTGGTGCGTGAAAACCCACACCGCAAACGGTTTGGTTGAACGCGTTAAAAACAGCAAATTAACCGAACGCGCGGCAGAATTACAAACCTTAGATTTTCTCAAAAAATACGTGCCCAAAGGGGTATCACCGATCTGCGGCAACAGTGTGGCACAAGACAAACGCTTTCTCTTTAAATATATGCCCGAGCTTGCAGACTACTTCCACTATCGCCACCTTGATGTCAGTACATTAAAAGAATTAGCCGCCCGCTGGAAACCGGAAATTCTGGACGGCTTTAGTAAACAAAACACCCATTTGGCCTTAGACGATATTCGCGAATCCATCAAAGAACTCGCTTACTATCGCGAACATTTTTTAAAGATGGACTAAATCGACGAATATATAAACAAGCGCATCATTTTCATGATTTTATACTTGCACTGCCTAAAAATATTCGTATAATGCCGTCTCATTCATTTGATGTGAATGCGGGAATAGCTCAGTTGGTAGAGCACGACCTTGCCAAGGTCGGGGTCGCGAGTTCGAGCCTCGTTTCCCGCTCCAAATTTTCACATGAATGCCCTGCGGGAATAGCTCAGTTGGTAGAGCACGACCTTGCCAAGGTCGGGGTCGCGAGTTCGAGCCTCGTTTCCCGCTCCAAATTTTCACATGAATGCCCTGCGGGAATAGCTCAGTTGGTAGAGCACGACCTTGCCAAGGTCGGGGTCGCGAGTTCGAGCCTCGTTTCCCGCTCCAAATTCACAATCCCTCGCTTTTGCGGGGGATTTTTTTATGCTTAACAAGTAACTTTCACGATGACATTTGTGCCATCACTCTTGGCAACCTTACGTAATCATAAAACTACATAATTCCCTCAAAGTGCGGTACAATCCTGCCTTATTTTTCAACCAACGAAGAAGATGACTGAAACATTAATTCAATATATTTCTGATGAAAATGCCATGTGTAATTTTGGCAAAAAACTCATTAATGCTATTTGCCAAGTGCCCAATCACAAAGGCATTACACTCTATCTGAACGGAGAACTCGGCGCAGGGAAAACCACATTAAGTCGTGGCATGATTCAAGCATTGGGGTATCAAGGCAACGTAAAAAGCCCCACTTATACGCTCGTGGAAGAATATAAAATTTCGGGAAAAAATATTTATCATTTTGACTTATATCGCCTGTCTGATCCGGAAGAACTTGAATTTATGGGCATTCGCGATTACTTCGCAGAAAACACGATTTGTTTAATTGAGTGGGCTGAACAAGGTGCCGGTTTGCTTTCTGCACCGGATTTACTCGTCAATATTCATTACGCTGAACATGCCCGCAATATTGAATTAATTGCTAAATCGGAAACCGGTCAACACATTATTGAAAAACTGAATTAACCTTTTATCACAATGAAACCCAAAACGATGTTTAGATTTCTTTTGATTAACAGCCTTTTCTTTTTTGCGCTCTCAGCGTTTGCAAATAATACTTGGACGATAGCGATCGACCCCGGTCATGGTGGGAAAGACCCTGGCGCAATCGGACACAATCTCAAAATTTATGAAAAAAATGTTACGCTTTCTATTGCCAAAGAATTGAAGGCGTTACTGGATAAAGATCCTCACTTCCGTGCAGTACTTACCCGTAACGGCGATTATTTTATTTCCGTGCCACAGCGTTCCGAAATTGCCCGCAAATACAAGGCCAATTATTTAGTTTCCATCCATGCCGATTCCTCAGAAACCCCGAATTTACGCGGCGCTTCAGTGTGGGTTCTTTCCAATCGCCGCGCTAATGATGAAATGGGACAATGGCTGGAAGATCATGAAAAACGCTCAGAATTACTCGGCGGCGCCGGCAACGTGCTTGCTTCACACAATGAAAAATATTTAGATCAAACCGTATTGGATTTGCAATTTGGTCATAGCCAACGCGTAGGATATGAATTAGGCAATATCGTTTTACGCCACTTTTCCCAAATTGCCTCTTTAAGCCGTCCAACGCCACGCCATGCCAGCCTTGGCGTATTGCGCTCACCGGATATCCCCTCCATTTTGGTAGAAACCGGTTTTCTATCGAATCAAGAAGAAGAGCTTAAATTAAGTACGCCGGCATACCGTAAAAAAATCGCACAAGTCATTTACAACGGCTTAGTGGAATACCGCCGTAAAAGCTATAAAGACGAGCCCAAAATTGCCACAACAAAAACAGATGAAAAATCGACCGCACTTGAGACAAACGATAGTGCTTTACGCCACACCGTAAAATCCGGTGAAAGCCTAACAAAACTTGCGGCCAAATACGGCGTAAAAGCGGCGGACATTCTTACGTTGAATAAATTAAAACGCAAAGAATTGCGAATCGGTGAAACCATTAAAATTCCAAGTAACGGAAAAAATAACGTCAAGGAAAGCGTTGAAGAGAAAGAGAGTCAAACACAAGTTTCTCAGGAAAAAAACCAAGAGATTAAATCTGGCGACATTAAAGATAGTGGCATTCGTCATACCGTAAAACGAGGCGAATCCTTAGGTAAATTAGCCCTAAAATATAAAGTTTCCTCTGCAGATATCCTTGCTCTCAATAAACTCAAGCGAAAAGAACTCTTGGTGGGTGAAACACTCAAAATTCCGGGAGATGCCAAAATAGAAGAAGCAAAACCAACTCAGTCGGTAAAAACAGAGAAAACACCAAAAACAAACGCCCCAAACGCCAAGGAAACCAAATCGACAGAAACTAAGGCTACAGAAAAAAATAAAAAACAAGAGAAATCCAATAACAGCCTGACTAAGCCGAAAGAGCAAAGTAAAAACAAAGTGGAAGTCAAAGAAGCAATACCGAAATTCCATACGGTGCAAAAAAATGAAACGCTTTACTCCATCGCGCGAGAATATAAAGTTTCACCAAATAAGCTGTTGAAATTAAACCCAAAATTAAAAGATGGCAAAGTGTTAAGCGGACAAAAAATCCAACTGCTTGACGATAATCCAGGGAAAAAATAATGACTATACGTATTTTATCGCCACAATTAGCCAACCAAATTGCTGCCGGAGAAGTGGTCGAACGCCCTGCCTCAGTAGTAAAAGAATTGGTGGAAAACAGCCTGGATGCCGGTGCCGATAAAATTCAAATTGATATTGAAAATGGGGGCGCAAGCCTTATTCGGATTCGCGACAACGGCATTGGTATTGCCAAGGAAGAATTGGCTTTAGCGCTTGCCCGTCACGCCACCAGTAAAATCGCCGATCTTGCCGATTTGGAAGCAATTTTAAGTTTGGGATTCCGTGGCGAAGCTCTTGCCAGTATCAGTTCTGTTTCTCGTTTAACCCTCACCTCTCGTACCGCAGAACAAAACGAAGCTTGGCAGGTCTATGCCCAAGGACGGGACATGGAAACGACTATTCAACCGGCATCTCATCCTGTGGGAACGACAGTTGAAGTGGCAAATTTATTTTTTAACACGCCCGCCCGTCGCAAATTTTTACGTTCCGAGAAAACCGAATTTTCTCATATTGATGAAGTCATTCGTCGTATTGCCTTGGCGAAATTTAATATCAGTTTTACCCTCACACATAATGGCAAAGTATTACGCCAATACAAAAGTGCGGTCACGAATGAACAAAAATTAAAACGTGTTGCGGCAATTTGTGGCGATGATTTTATTCAGAATGCGTTGCAAATTGATTGGAAACACGATGATCTCCATTTGTCCGGTTGGGTCGCTACGCCCCACTTTCATCGCCCACAGAATGACTTAAATTATTGTTATGTGAATGGGCGAATGGTGCGCGATAAAATCATTACTCACGCCATTCGACAAGCCTATGCTGACTATTTAACCAACGAGCAGTACCCTGCTTTTGTGCTATTTATTGATCTCAATCCAAATGATGTTGATGTGAACGTCCATCCCACCAAACACGAAGTGCGTTTCCAGCAATCTCGTTTGGTACATGATTTCATCACCCAAGGCATCAGCAATGCGTTGGCCTCCGAGCCGATGCCGTTGAATACGCCTTCAACAGAATATCGCGTGGAAGAACCTGCCGGTGTATGGGAAGTTTCCACACAGACAAAACCCAATCGCTCGGCTGCGGGACAAAATATATTTGCACAACCTACGAATCATTCTGCCAATGCCTACTCGGAAAGCAGATATCACGAATCACCAAAACAGCGACAAAATCCACCGCACTTTTATGGTGGTTTGTCCCCTCGTGAGCCGATAACACCGAAGGTACTCGAGGCGCATAACGCATTGTGGACGTCTTCGGAAAAACTCGTTCAAAGTAACATAACCGAAGTCAAAAAACCGAGTACCAATTTCTTGCACGCACTCGCATTAATTCAACATGAGGCCTTGTTGTTACAGCAAGAACAACGTTTTTATTTGCTCTCGCTTGCGCGTTTGCAACAACTCAAACAAACGCTGAATTTAACTTTGGAGCCAACCTCTCAACCATTATTAATTCCAATTATTTTCCGTTTATCAGATGCGCAATGGCAGGCATGGGGTCAACAAAAAGCCTTTTTCGAGCAAATTGGCTTTGTTTTTACGGAAGAAGCGGCACAATATAAAATCACGTTACAAAAAGTATCGGTACATTTGCGTCAACAAAACTTACAACACATGATTGTGTCGTTATTAAATCAATCTTTCGAAAATTTACCTGAATTTTTGACCGCACTTTTGGCACCTTTAGCCTCCCCGCCAATCACCGTGCTTGCCGATGCGGTAAATTTACTGACTGAAACAGAACAATTACTCGCGAAACAGCAGCAAATTCGCCTATTAGATTTGTTGGTAGAAATTGACTGGCAGCCTTATTTAACTCAATTAACCCGCTAACTATGCAGCATTCAGAACACAAACCTTTAGCGATTTTTTTAATGGGGCCAACCGCCTCCGGTAAAACGGATTTGGCGATCCAGTTGCGCCAACAATTACCCGTCGAAGTTATCAGCGTTGATTCTGCCCTGATTTATCGCGGCATGGATATTGGCACGGCGAAACCCTCAAAAGCCGAACTGGCACTGGCACCTCATCGTTTAATTGATATTTGCGATCCGGCAGAAAGTTATTCTGCGGCGAATTTCCGCACAGATGCTTTACGCGAAATGCAAGAGATTAGCGCACAAGGCAAAATCCCCTTATTGGTGGGTGGTACGATGTTGTATTACAAAGCCTTATTGGAAGGTCTGTCGCCCCTGCCCTCCGCCGATGAAAAAGTGCGGTCGGAAATTGAGGCAAAAGCAGCACTTATCGGTTGGGGTGGATTACATCAAGAACTCAGTAAAATCGATCCGATTTCAGCACAACGCATTAACCCGAACGACTCGCAACGGATTAACCGCGCATTAGAAGTCTTTTATTTAACTGGTAAGACCTTAACGGAATTAACAGCACAAAAAGGCGAAGCCTTGCCGTATGACATTCTGCAATTTGCGATTGCACCGGAACAACGAGAGGTCTTACATCTTCGAATTGAGCAACGTTTTCACAAAATGATTGAACTTGGTTTTCAGCAAGAGGTCGAAAAATTGTACCGTCGTCCCGACTTAAACGAGAACCTGCCGTCTATTCGCTGTGTGGGTTATCGCCAAATGTGGGAATATTTACGCGGTGATTATGACCACAATGAGATGGTTTTTCGTGGTATCTGCGCCACCCGCCAATTAGCAAAACGTCAGATCACTTGGCTACGTGGTTGGACATCACCGATTCAATGGTTGGATAGTTTGCAACCGGCTCAAGCCCTTGAAAAAGTATTAACATCGGTTTCAACGAAAGCGTAAAACACAGATTGCGCCTAGTGACTTTCAATATAATTGTTGCTATATTGATTTGCGGAGGCATACAGCTTGCTGTATTGTTTTAATTCATCATTTTTTACAAAAAGAAGGAAAGAAAAATGGCAAAAGGACAATCTCTACAAGATCCTTACTTGAATGCATTACGTCGTGAACGCATTCCCGTTTCAATCTATTTAGTAAACGGTATCAAATTACAAGGGCAAATCGAGTCGTTTGACCAATTCGTGATTTTATTGAAAAACACGGTAAATCAAATGGTTTATAAACACGCAATTTCAACTGTTGTTCCGGCACGTTCTGTCGCGCATCACAATGCGAACCAACAGCAACAACACCAAGTACAACAGGAAACTCCTTCTGTAGAAAACAATATTGATGCTCAAGCAGAATAACAAAGCGGAAAATATTGGCTAATTTACTCGGTAATTTAACTCAACAACGTTTAACTGAAAGTGCGGTGGATTCTGCAGAAATTTCCACCGCACTTTTTGCGTCTGAAAATCCCCAAAAAAATGAACATCATGCATTGAACAATGCCATTATCGTGCACTGTTTTTTTGAGGGGCAGAAAAATGTAGATGATTTAAACGAATTTCAACTCCTCGCCAAATCTGCCCAGGCAGAGATTCTCACCGTCATTACCGGTAGCCGCAGCTCGCCACAAGCCAAATATTTTGTTGGGCAAGGCAAAGCGGAAGAAATTGCCGATGCGGTCAAACAATACCAAGCCGATTTAATTTTAGTAAATCATACGTTAACGCCTGCACAAGCCCGTAATCTAGAAAGCTTGTGTGATTGTCGCGTGGTGGATCGCAACGGCTTAATTTTAGATATTTTCGCTCAACGCGCCCGCTCTCACGAAGGGAAATTACAAGTGGAACTGGCCCAGTTAAAACACCTCGCAACACGTTTGGTGCGTCGTAAAACCGGGTTAGATCAACAAAAAGGTGCGGTGGGGTTGCGTGGTCCCGGTGAAACTCAACTGGAAACCGACCGCCGTTTAATTAAAGTGCGTATCAACCAGTTACAAAATCGCTTGGAAAAAGTCGCCAAGCAACGTAATCAGAATCGTCAAACGCGCCAAAAAGCAGATATCCCGACGATTTCCTTAGTGGGTTACACCAATGCCGGAAAATCTACCCTGTTTAATTTATTGACCTCTGCCAATGTGTATGCCGCAGATCAATTGTTTGCCACACTCGATCCCACATTACGCCGTCTCAGTTTAAAAGATGTCGGCACAACGATTTTGGCGGACACGGTAGGCTTTCTACGGGATTTGCCCCACGATTTAATTTCCGCCTTCAAATCCACCTTACAGGAAACCACCGAGGCCGCATTATTGCTCTACGTGGTTGATTGCGCCGATCCCCGTAAATTAGAAAACATCGAAGCGGTGAATCAAGTGCTGGAAGAAATCGGTGCGCAAGATGTACCACGATTATTGGTGTACAACAAAATCGATCAACTGGAAAACGTAACGCCACACATCGAATACGATGAAAAACACCAGCCAAGTGCGGTCTATATTTCGGCTAATTCTGCGAATGGACTTGAACTTTTATTAGAAGCTATTCGTGTTCGTTTAACAGACTATATTCTCCAATTCCCGCTTCAACTTTCACCATCGGAAGGAAAGGTTCGTCATGCGCTGTATGAACTCAATTGTGTGGAAAAAGAAGAAATCAGTGAATATGGTGAGTTTTTATTGAGTATTCGTCTTGAAAAAACAGAATGGCTGAAACTGGTGAAACGTTTTCCTATACTTGAAGCATTTAATCCAATTCAGCCGGAAGAAGACTAGGATTTGCCAATCCCGTATTGGCGTAATTTATTCGCGATTGCCGTGTGGGAAACACCTAAACGCGCGGCAAGTTTTCGGGAGCTCGGATATTGAGCATAAAATTTGGTCAGTACAGCTGCTTCAAATCGCCCCACTATTTCCTCTAAGGTTGCGCCCTCCATCATCAAGTCCTCCACCTCTTGTGATGCAGCAACAGATGTTTCCAAGCCTAGATCCTCAATATGCAACTCATTGTCTTTCGTTAAAGAAACCGCGCGGTACAAGGCATTATAGAGTTCACGAATATTGCCGAACCAAGGGTATTGTTGTAGATAATGTAAAAATTCAGCATCAAAGTGCGGTGCAGAAATGGCGAGTTTTTCACTGATTTCTCGGATAAATTGACGGGCTAACGGCTCAATATCTTCCACTCGCTCACGTAAACGCGGCAAATTAAGCGTTAACACATTTAATCGATGAAACAAATCACTGCGCATTTTGCCTTGTTCTACATAATGTTGTAGTGGCTGTTGTGTGGTGCAAATCACGCGAACATTGGCGTAATGTTCCTCTTCCTCGCCCACGCGACGAAAGGTGCCGTCACTCAAAAAACGCAGCAACTTTGCCTGTAAGGTTAAGGGCAACTCCTCCACCCCATCCAACAACACCGTGCCGCCATCCGCATATTCAAAAAAGCCGATAAATTCGCCATCTTTATTGCGTCGCCCGAACATTTCCGTTTCCGCATCTTCTCCTGGAATACCGGCGCAATTCACCGCAAGAAATTCCTTGTTCCGACGCGCACTAAAATCGTGGCAAGCTTTGGCAATCACATCTTTTCCTGTGCCGGTTTCCCCTTGAATCAATAATGGCGCATCCAATAAAGCAAATTTTTTCGCTTTGGCGATAATGTCCTGCATTTGCGGATCTCGCGTCACGATATGAGAAAAAGCATCAATATTTGGGGACGTTGCCATAAGAAGCCTCAAGAAATAAAAAGCACATTCAGTAGAAAACTGCGGTTATGATACCGTTACAACAAAGAATCGCAACCATTTTGGCAAGTTTTATTTACAGTTTACACCTTCTCTTTTTGCTTCACTTTCAAATTATCAAAAATACTCGAGCCGAGATGACTCAATAATTCCTTATGAATGTGAGATAAACGCGGTTTTTCATTCGACTCAAATGCCAACGGACGACAAAATTCCATGGCTTTAATGCCCAATCGCGCCGTCAACAATCCAACGCCAATGCCCTGTGCGGCACGGGCAGAAAGTTTAGCAGTGAGATCTTGCGAAAGCCAATTCACGCCAAGATCTTGAATCAATTCTGTCGCTCCGGCAAAAGCCATATTTACCAGCACCATGCGTAATAAACGAAGGCGGCTGACATAGCCCAATTCAATGCCGTAAAGCCGTGCAATTTGGTTGACCAAACGGATGTTGCGCCAAGCAATAAAAAACATATCTGCCAACGCTAGCGGGCTAATTGCCACCAATGCTGCCGATTCCGTCGTTGCTTTGTTAATGAGTTTTTTGGCCTGTTTATCAAAAGGGAGCAATACATTTTGGCTGAACAAATGCAATACTTCCGGCACGGAATAAGATTCGTTCATTTGCTGACGCCACTTCGCTAAATCGCCTTGTTGTGGATCAAGCTTCATTAATTTGCCCATTTGCTCACACAATTCAATCGCTTGTTGATGCGTTTCTGCTGGAAATTCACCGTGAAAAACGACCGCACTTTCCAGCCACTCTCGGCTTTGATGTTGCATTTCACCGCGTTTACGCAACTGCACCAAACGCCGCCATTCTCCGATGATGGCAGAAATGCCAAGTAACACCGCTAAACATAACACCAAGGAAAAGGCAAAATAGATCCATTGATTTTGCTGCCAAGTATCCACAAGCCATTGCACGGACTGCGCCACTGTCGCCGTAAAAAATAAAAGTGCGGTACCAATCAGAACACGTTTCCACCAACGTGGTGTCGGTTGAACACTTTGCTCAAATTGCGCTTCTAACAATTCACCTTCCAACGGCATATTATCTGCATCCGTATCCGGCACAGCCTGTTCTTCACGAAATTCCTGCTTGGCGATGAAAGCATCCTGTTGTTCAACCTGCTCCTGTTGACTAAAAATCTTTTTTTCCATTCTGCTTGCTCCTGTTATAACTTATCGCCCAGTAAAAATTGCAACACGGCATCCATTCGTAAGTGCGGTATATTTTCGCCTTGTTCTAAACGGCGTGGTTCAAACTGATCAAATTCAAATTTTTGATTTTGCCAAAAATCAGCACTCGGCAATTTACTCGGCACACTGCCGGGATAAAGCGTGACTTTTTGCAAATCGCTAGTACGCACGCCTTGAATGGCTTTAAATTGACGCCCCTGCTGATTCACCAGCATCTGTTGCGTTGCCCTAATAGACGCAATGGCGGTGTAATCGGTAGCAATATCGGCAAACTCCACGTAACGCCCGCCTTCCTGTACTAACTGGCGCATGAGGCTGACCAAATTTGGCAACTGATCAGTAGTGATATGATCTGCTTTGGTGGCGATAAACATTAATTTATCGATTTTCGGCGAAAAAAGACGGTTCAAAAAATTACGTTTGCCGTAATGAAAATTGCGAAACAGTTGATGTAACGCTAATTGCATGTCCTCAAACGCTTCGCGACTGTGATTCAACGGCGTTAAGCAATCCGCCAAAATCACTTGCCGATCAAACGTGGAAAAATACTGTTGATAAAAATCTTTCACAATGTGCCGACGGTAATAATCGTAGCGTTTTTGCAACACTGCAAAATAGCTGTTTTCTTTCGCTTCATTCTTGAATTGTTGCCATTGTGGTTCGGTTAGATGCAACAAGGGGAAAAATTGCAAAGCCGGTGCACCTTCCAGCTCACCGGGTAACACAAATCTCCCCGGCTGAATAAAATGCAAGCCGTGCTGTTTGCATTGCCATAAATAATCGGTGTAATCCTTGGCAAGCTGCGCCAAAATATCCTCATCCGCCGGTGCGGTTAGATTCACGTTTTGAGCTTTTTCCAACCAGCTTTGCGCCAATTTCAAATGTGTCGTATTCAGTTGTCGCTGCAATTCCTGTGACCATTGCTGAAAATCCAAATCCAACAATGACAAATCCAACAGCCACTCTCCCGGATAATCAAAAATATCCAGATACAACGTCCCCTTTTCTTTCACATGACGCAACAAACCGCCACTGCGCTGATAACGAATCGCCAAACGTGTTTCACTTACGCCTTTGGTGGACTGAGGCCACTTCGGTGGTTGTTGCGACAATGTATTAAGATTGCCTTCATAATCAAAACGAGGAACGGACAAATCCAATTGCGGAATACGTTTTGCCGCAATAATGCCGTGCCGGCGTGCCGCATCAAATAAGGGAAGATGGCTATTATCGACGCGATTAATATGTAACAGCTGATTAATTAGGCTCGTAATAAAAGCGGTTTTCCCACTTCGACTTAGCCCTGTCACAGCAATGCGTAACGTACGATCCAAACCGCGATTAACCAGTTCATTTAATTCTTTTTGCAGGTGATTTAGCATAATTTCCGTTCTTTTTAATTAAGGGAAAATGACATAGATAATGAGCGATATTATACCGAAAAAATGAAGAGGAGATTAATTTGCTTGGGATTAAGGAGATAATGGAAGAAAAGTGCGGTCATTTTGGGCGACAAATTTCCAGAAGTGGCAGATTCGCTAGAATATCCACGGAATATATCTTACAATTTGGCATTCATTTTTAGCCTGTTGATCCGTTTATGATGTTGTATAAAAAAATCCTTGCGCCCGTTTGTTTGTTTGCTTTTGCGGTGGATTCTGCAACGGCGGCACCGCGCGTGCCTGAAGAACTCACCGATAACGGATTGATTTATTGCACGCATGCTTCCGGCTTTTCCTTTAATCCACAAACAGCGGATGCGGGAACCAGTATGAACGTGGTGACAGAGCAGATTTACAATAAACTGTTTGAAATTTCGAACACGGCTGCCGAGCCAATCCCTGTATTGGCACAATCTTACTCGCTTTCGCCCGATGGCAAGGTGATTACCATTCATTTGCGCCGCGGGATTAAATTCCATCAGACAGATTGGTTTAAACCGACCCGCGATTTTAATGCGGATGATGTCGTGTTTTCGCTCAATCGGGTGTTAGGTTATGAGACTTATTTACCGACGTTAGAACAAACCTCCGTCAGCTATAAAAATCCGCAATATCGTATTTTCCATGAACAGGCAAAAAAAGTGCGCTTTCCTTATTTTGAAAGCATTAAGCTAAACCAAAAAATTGAATCGGTGAAAGCCATCAATCCGCATACGGTAGAGATTACCTTATTCAAACCTGATGCTTCCATTTTGTCTCACTTAGCAAGTCAATACGCCATTATTTTCTCGCAAGAATATGCCGTACAGCTCAATGCGGATGATAATTTAGTGCAACTGGATACCTTGCCTGTTGGCACCGGTCCATATAAAGTCAAAAACTATTTCCGCAATCAATATGTGCGTTTAGAAAAAAACGAAGAATATTGGAAAAAAGAAGCTAAAATTCATGACATTCTGATTGATTTATCCGCAGATCGTACTGGGCGCTTGGTGAAATTCTTTAACGGTGAATGCCAAATTGCGTCTTATCCGGAAGTCAGTCAGTTAGGGTTACTGAAGGAAAATGACGCACGCTATTATATGAAAAGTGTTGAGGGCATGAATTTAGCATATTTGGCGTTTAATTTCCAAAAAACAGCAATTCAAGATCCACCATTGCGACACGCCATCTCACAAGCCATTAATCGTAAAAGAATCATTAAAACGATTTATCACAACACAGCAACGGTGGCGAATAACATTATTCCGAATATTTCGTGGGCTTCAAGCGTGAATACGCCGGATTTTGAGTATGACTTTATGCCATTGAAAGCCAAACAAGTGTTACAAGATAAAAAATTAAGCTTGACGATGTGGGTGATTAATGAAGAACAAGTATATAACCCAGCACCGTTGAAAATGGCGGAATTAATTAAATCAGATCTTGCGAATGCCGGCGTTGAAGTGAAAATTCGCCCGGTCACTCGAACATTTTTAATTGAGCAATTACATAATAAATCTGAAGATTACGACATGATTTTAACCGGTTGGCTCGGGGGAAATTTAGATCCCGACAGTTTTATGCGCCCGATTTTAAGTTGTAGTACCTCAAACGAAATCACCAATTTATCCAACTGGTGCAACGAACACTTCGATAACATCATGGATAATGCATTAGATAGTTCCAATCAACAGATTCGTTCCGAAGCTTACAACCAAGCGCAAGAATTAATTTTATCGGAATTGCCGATCATCCCTATTGCAAACGTCAAACGGGTTTTGGTCGCCAATGGTCGAGTACAAAATATTGAGATGAGCCCCTTCGGCACTTTGAATTTCTCGACGCTATCACTACGAAAAGGACACAAGTAATGTTTAATTCTCTGATTCGACAATGTGTTTTTCTCGTTTTAACGTTCCTTATCCTAACATTAATCAGTTACCTGATTTTGATGCAAGATCCGCTTAATGCCGAATTAATGACACCGCACTTTTACAGTGGCTATTTTCATTATTTGGTGCGCCTTATCCAAGGTGACTTAGGTATCAGCTATAACGGTGGCGAAGCCCTTAAATCGACTATTTTTACCGTGCTCCCACCAACATTAGAACTCTGTTTTTGTGCGATTTTACTGGCAACATTGTTCGGTATTCCCCTTGGGCTCATCGGTGCAATTTATCCTGCTAATTTTATCGGAAAAACCATCCGCACTTTATCTGCTGTTGGCCTCTCCTTGCCGGTATTTTGGATTGCGCCGATTTTACTGTACTTTTCTGCAATTAATTCGTGGGAAATTTCTGCTATCGGGCAATACAATTTACTGTATGAAATCAAGCCAATTAGCGGTTTCCCGATTATTGATGTTTGGTTTGTCGAAGCGCCTTATCGGGTTAAAATCATCCAAAACGTTTTGCAACACTTGGCATTACCAACCTTAGTTTTAACCATTTTACCCACCATGGAAATCGTACGTTTAGTGCAACAACGAGCGGAATTTATCTTCCAGCAAAACTACGTTAAAGTTGCTTCTACACGAGGTTGGTCGAAATTTAGCGTGTTACGTAAATACGTTTTACGCAACACCTTGCCTTTGTTAATTCCTCACACCACCCGTTTATTTACGTTGGTGATTACACAATGTATGTTGGTTGAAAATACCTTAGGTTGGCCGGGAATCGGACGTTGGTTAATTGATGCCGTCACACAGCAAGACTACAACAGTATTTCAGCCGGCATCATTACTATCGGGCTTTGTATTATTATCATTAAAGTGGCATCTGAAAGCTTAATCTTTATTTTGGATCCGTTAAATAAGAAGGGTTGGCATGCAAGATAGAGAACCTGAAGATTTTCGCGAAAGCGACACATTAAAGCATATTTGGGCGCTCTTCCGAGAAGATCGCATTGCGCTTTTCAGTTTCTATGCTCTTTTAGTGCTGATTTTGACCGCACTTTTTAGTCCATTCATTGCCCCCTACTCAGCAGAAATGCAATTTATCGGGCAAGAACTTATGCCGCCTTCTTGGGCAAATAACGGTCAAATCGCCTATTTTTTAGGAACGGATGATATTGGTCGGGATGTGCTCAGTCGTATCATTATTGGCACGACCTATACCGTTGGCGCAGCGATTATTGTGGTAATTCTGACCGCCCTTATCGGTGGTGGACTTGGCATTTGGGCAGGCATGTCGCAAGGCATTAAATCTCGTGTACTGGGGCATTTTTTAGATGCGTTCCTCACCATTCCGGTGTTATTAGTGGCAATCATTATTGCCACTTTAATGGAACCAAGTTTAATTAACGCCATGTTGGCAATCACCTTAGCATTGCTACCTTATTTCGTACATGAAATTTATCGCAGCATTCAAGCAGAGCTCAAAAAAGAATATGTATTGATGTTACGCTTAGACGGCATCTCTAACAGCGTGTTACTGAAAGAAACTATCTTACCCAACATTGCACCACAATATATTCAAGAAATCTCCCGTGCATTTACGATTGCTATTTTGGATATTAGTGCCCTCAGTTTTATTTCTCTTGGCGCACAACGCCCAGCACCGGAATGGGGGGCGATGATAAAAGATTCCTTAGAATTAATTTATTTAGCCCCTTGGACGGTTATTCTGCCGGGACTTGCAATTATCATCAGCGTACTAATCGGCTTGGTGTTTACCAATGGGCTATGCCGAGCGATTACCAAATATTATGAGTAGATAACTATGGCACTCTTAGATATTCGCAATCTTCGCATTGATATCCAAACCCCAAACGGGTTAATCCGCATTGTCGATAATGTGAGTTTTACAATCGATGAAGGGGAAATTTGTGGCTTGGTCGGTGAATCCGGTTCGGGCAAAAGCCTCATTGCTAAAGTTATCTGTAATGCCTTTAAAGATTCTTGGATTGTCACCGCTGATCGTTTCCGTTTTAACGATGTTGAATTATTAAAACTCACACCGGCACAACGTCGCAAACTGGTGGGTAAAGAAATTTCGATGGTGTTTCAAGATCCGTTAACCTGTCTTGATCCTAGCCAGAAAATTGGTAAACAACTCATCCAAAGTATCCCGGGATGGACATTTAAAGGTCGTTGGTGGCAGCGTTTATTTAATTGGAAAAAACGTCGCGCCATTGAGTTACTTCATCGCGTCGGAATCAAAGAACACAAAGATATCATGCGCAGTTACCCTCATGAATTAACGGAAGGAGAAGGGCAAAAAGTCATGATTGCCATTGCCGTGGCAAACCAACCTCGATTACTGATTGCCGATGAACCGGCAAATTCGGTGGAATCCATTACAAAAGTGCAAATATTCCGTCTGCTTTCAAGTATGAATCAAAATCAAGGCACATCCATTTTACTTGCCAGTAATGACATTAACACCATCAGCGAATGGTGTGATTCGTTTATTGTGCTGTATTGCGGACAAAATGCAGAATCCGGCCCTAAAGAGAATATTTTAGAAACCCCACATCACCCCTATACTCAAGCCTTGTTGCATTCCATTCCAGATTTCACTCAACCTTTGCCTTTTAAAAGTCAACTTGGCACACTCAAAGGTTCAGTTCCCCTACTGGAACAAATGCCGATTGGCTGTCGTCTTGGCCCGCGTTGTCCATTTGCGCAGAAAAAATGTATCGTAAAACCGACCGCACTTCGTATTAAACAGCATGAATTTTTCTGTCATTTCCCCATCAATTTAAGGGAAAAGAAAATCAAAGAAAAAGAATTGATTCAACCGCTCACTTTAAGTTCCGATCAAGAATAAAGGAAAGAAAATGCCATTATTACAAGTGGAAGATCTCACAAAATCATTTAAAAATACGCTCGGTCTGCTTAACCCCGGTTATTTTCGCGCAGTGGAAGAAATCAGTTTTTCCCTCGAAGCGGGCAAAACATTGGCGATTATCGGACGTAATGGCTCAGGAAAATCTACCTTGGCAAAAATGATCGTAGGCATCACCGAACCCACTTCAGGTAAAATCCTATTCAAAGATAAACCACTCACTTTCGGTGATTACAACTATCGCTCCAAACATATCCGCATGGTGTTTCAGGATCCGAATACGGCATTTAATCCACGCCTCAATGTGGGACAAATTCTTGATACGCCATTGCTATTGGCCACACATCTAAATGAGCAAGAACGCAATCAGAAAATTTTTAACATTTTGAAATTAGTGGGAATGCATCCTGATCATGCCAACATCAAAATTAATACGCTTTCCGTGAGCCAAAAACAGCGTATTGCCCTTGCGCGCGCGTTAATTTTAGATCCACAAATTATCATTATTGATGATGCGGTCGGGTCATTAGATACCACGGTGAAAACCCAACTGACTAATTTAATGCTAGAATTACAAAACAAACTGGGACTTGCCTATATTTATGTTGGTCAGCATCTGGGGATTATTAAGCATATTGCCGATGAAATTTTAGTGATGGAAGACGGCGTGATGATTGAATATGGTGAGACACGTTCAATTTTCACCGATCCACAAACGGATATTACTAAACGACTAATCGAAAGCCATTTTGGTAAAATTTTGGATGACTCTTCTTGGGAGAAATACCAAGACTAAAAAATCCAATTCCTTCAATAATAAAAAGTGCGGTAGATAATTACGATAAAAATTTTCATTAAATTAATTCAAGTCGAATTAGCTGGTAGGAAAGACAAAAAAGGTGGCTGGGGTACTAGGATTCGAACCTAGGGATGCCGAGATCAAAACCCGGTGCCT
>ERZ791785.320-NODE-320-length-46630-cov-4.608352_pt1 | contig 46630 bp, 46 predicted proteins | sample MGYA00509947_ERZ791785 | MGnify/ENA primary metagenome ERZ791785 (study PRJEB30046, sample SAMN00791982) | human gut metagenome | study: EMG produced TPA metagenomics assembly of the A metagenome-wide association study of gut microbiota in type 2... | reverse complement strand
AATGTGCTCACACCGTTTCAAACGAAATATTCACACCGGTCGGGCGAAATTTGCACCGAAAGGAATTATCCGAATTTTAGAAGAAATTGGGTTAGAGAATCCTCAAGGGAAAAAAGCTGTTGTTTTGGGAAGAAGTGAGACAAGCGGATATTGTGGTATCTGCTATGGGGCAAGCAAAGTTAGTGAAAAAAGAATGGTTAAAGCAAGGAACAGTTGTTATTGATGTGGAAATGAACCGAGACAAAAATGGAAAGTTATGTGGAGATGTGGAGTTGAATGATGTAATGGAAAAAGTTTCATGTATCACGCCTGTTTCAAAAGGTGATGGATTTGTAACAAGGGCTATGTTATTGGAAAATATCATGCAGGCATATAGTGGCAAAATGAATAAGTAGTCATAGTGGGAATTTATGTGCTGATTCCAACTAATTATTGCTACGTCAAACTGTTTGTTTGGCGTAGCGATAATTGATTTTATAAGAAGCATAATCATTTCAAGATGTGTGAAAGGCTATTTAAAGGAGTGCATCCTGTTTTGAGGGAAGCTCCGTCACTGTAGCCCTCTTCGCGATCTTTCAGTTCCTGAATTAAGACGCTTCTAAGGTATGCAATCCGTTCTTGATATTTGGTATCGTTGATTGCATTATGCTCTTCTCTTGGATCTTTTTCTAGATTAAAATATTGTTCTTCATTTTTTTCACTGTACCATATGTATTTATCTGTTTTAGTTACGATGAACTGAGAAGATAAGCTAGAGTGAAAACTATGTTCGCCGTGGAGAAATTCGCGTTCGTTTTTCTCTTCTCCAAGAATTTCAGGTGCAAGTGAAAAACCATCCACGCTGTCGGGAATTGGAATGCCGGCAAAATCTAAGATTGTAGGCATGATATCCCGTAATTCTGTGAGTGTGTCGCTTCGGAAAGGTGTAATGTTCTGAACATTTTTTCCGACGTGCACAAGTAAAGGAATGTGTGTGCTTCCTTCATAAGGGAGTGCTTTTCGATAGAAGTTATTATCAAAAAGCAATTCTCCGTGGTCTGCCAAAAATAAGACTATAGTATTGTTATAGTCGCCTGTTTCGGCGAGTGCGGTGAGAATGCGCCCAATTTGGTGATCCACATGTGTGATGCATGCATAATATCCGGCCATTGCAAGGCGGCGTGATTCGGAATCATTGCAGCCAAAAATAGAATCTTTTATAAAACCGTACTTTTCGGTGAGGGTAGGGTCTACCCAATCTCCCTGTGCCGGAGCTCGCAGTTCCTTGTCTCTATACAAATCAAAATAGGTTTGTGGCGGATCGAAAGGCTGGTGAGGACGGACAAAAGAAGTCATTAAAAAAAATGGTCTTGTTCTGTCGCGGGTTTGCAAAAAACGGATGCTTTCGTCTGCTGTCCAGTTGGTGGGATGCAATTTTTCGTCATAGATCCAAGGATGCACAATCCAGGAGTTACATTCCGGCCCAGTTGAGGTAATGTCAGCATGTTGTCCGAGCTTGTCTTTTAAGTAATAGAGATAGTCGTCTGTAACCTCTTGATGCTGATGATGCGGAATGTTTTGACTGCGATAATGCCCGAGATATCCATCGTGGAGTTTGAGACCTTGAAAGCCGCAGTGCTTTCTTGCGGGGTGCACATGCATTTTTCCAATACATTCTGTCTGGTAACCGTTTGAGCTGAATTCCTCTGCCATCATATGTTCGTAATTCCAGTCGATTCCATCCTCATAACCGACGCGACCGTGCCCTTCCTGACTCTTCCCGGTAAACAGTGCCACTCTTGCCGGAATACAACTTGGACAGGATGAGTAGGCATTATCAAAAGAAACGCCCTGTGCAGCCAGACTGTCAAGGTAAGGAGTTTTTACATCTGGGTGTCCGGAGTAAGATAAACAGTCCCCACGGAATTGATCGCACATAAGAAGTAAAATATTAGGTTGTGTCATAAAAGCATAAATCCTTTCTATAAATATAATAAAAATCTTCTTATTTAATAATATAAAAAGTTTTTGTCGGAAAAGCAATCTTTTTGAGTAATTAATCTAAAAATATGGATGGAAAAGCAATATATATAAAATATAGAGCAAAATTCGTATAGAAAAAATGACGGTAGTGGTGTAAGATAAATATCAAGAAATAAACAGAATGAACAATTAAGGAGGAAATTGTTATGAAAATGAAAAAAGTTGTAGCTATGTTACTTTCAGTGGCTATGGTTGCATCTATGGCAGTTGGTTGCGGAAGCAAAGACGATAGTAAAGATGCAAATGAAGATGGAAAAAAAGTATTAAAGTTTGCTGCTTTTGAAGGTGGTAACGGTACTGAAATTTGGGAAAATATTGAAAAGGCTTTTGAAGAATCTCACGAAGATGTAGACGTTCAGTTAGAGTTATCTTCTGAATTGGACAAGGATCTTACAAAAGATTTCCAGAATGGAGATATTCCGGACGTTGTATACTACAACTTAGGACAAAAAAGCGGTTTCACAGAGACGATGTTAAAAGAGCATGCAATCGCAGATATTTCAGATGTGTTTGATGATGAACTGAAATCCAAGTTGGTTGGTGGCATTACAGAAAATGCTGCAGCTCAGCCATATGGTGACGGAAAAGTTTATCTTGCACCGATTATCTATACACCAACAGGATTATGGTACAACAAAGACATGTTTGGTGAAGGAAAATACACACTTCCAACAACATGGGATGAGTTCTTTGCACTTGGTGAACAGGCAAAAGAAGATGGAATTGCATTATTTACATATCCACAACCAGGTTATTTTGATGCAACAATGTATCAGATGTTAGCTCAGGCTGGTGGAATGGAATTCTACAACAAAGCTGTTAACTATGATGCAAACACATGGACATCAGCAGAAGGAAAACAAGTTATTGATACAATTGCTAAATTGGCTTCACCAGAATATTTATGGTCAGATACAGTTGCAAATGCAAATGCTGACGGTGGATTCAAAATTAATCAGCAGGCAGTAATTGATAATAAGGCATTATTTATGCCAAACGGTAACTGGGTGATTGGAGAGATGGCAAACTCTACTCCGGAAGGATTTAACTGGGGAATGATGGCACCGCCGAAATTTACAGCTGATCAGGAGAATTATATCTACACATTTACAGAGCAAATGTGGGTACCGGCTGAAGCTCCTAACATGGAATTAGCAAAAGAATTTATCAAATTCATGTACTCAGATGAAGTAGTAGATCTTATGTTAGCTAACAAAGTTGAGAATAAAGAAACAGGCGAAAAAGTCGCAACACCGATTGTGTCACCAGTTCTTGGGGCATCTGACAAATTGGAGGATGGTGTTGTTAAAGATACATACACATTAGCATCTTCAGAAGGATATAATGCAGTAGCTGGTACTTGGGCAACAACAAAAGCTATCGATGGCTTTGATATGAAAGGGACAGTATACGGAGCAATTGATGCACTTAACACTGGTGACTTAACAGCAGACGCTTATCAACAACAATTGATTGATGCATGGACAAAATGCTTAGAGAATCTTCAATAATTAAGATAAGACTCAAAGTAAATTTTGAATGTTTATTAAAAGCGGTGAGTTCCAATAACTCACCGCTTTTCTAGGAGAAAGAGGAAGATATATGAACAGAAAAAGCGCAGAAAGAAAATTTATTTTTATTTGTCTTGCTCCAGCAGTTATTTTAGTATCTCTGTTTATTTTTATCCCTACAGTCAATGTATTTAGAATGTCATTGTATCGTATGGGAGGTATTACAAATAAACAAACATTTATTGGATTTGAGAACTTTAAGACATTAATGGGAGACAAGAACTTCTTACAGGCGATGCAGAACTCTATTTTGATTATTGTTCTTGTGACAATCTGCACAATTGTGCTTGCAATTTTATTTGCAACATTATTACAGAGAGGAAACTTTAAGGGAAACAACTTTTTTAGAATTATTTTTTACATTCCTAATATTTTAAGTATAGTTGTTATTGCTGGTATTTTTGGAGCGATTTATAATCCGACTACTGGTTTGTTAAACACATTTTTGAGAGCAATCGGGTTAGATGCCTTGGCGAGAAACTGGATGTCCGAATCTAACATTGTAATCTATTCGGTAATTTTTGCGTTGGTATGGCAGGCAATCGGTTATTATATGGTTATGTATATGGCAAGTATGGCTGCAATTCCACCGGATTATTATGAGGCGGCATCGCTTGATGGTGCAACAGAACTTCAGATGTTCTCTAAGATTACATTCCCGTTGATTTGGAGCAATATCCGTACAACACTTACATTCTACATTATCAGTACAATCAACTTGAGTTTCTTGTTTGTTCAGATTATGTCAGATGGTGGACCGAATGGAAAAACAGAAGTATTCTTGAACTATATGTATAAACAGGCATATGGAAATGGTGCATACGGATACGGAATGGCAATCGGTGTAGTAGTATTTATCTTCTCATTTGTATTATCAGGAATTGTGAATAAAATTACTGACCGTGAAGTATATGAATTTTAGGAAGGGAGAGCGAAAAGATGAAGAAAAAACCAGGAAAAATTATATCTAAAATATTAATCTATGTAGCTCTTTTTGCCTTGGCAGTTTCCATTATTGTGCCAGTTGCATGGGTGTTTATGGCGAGTTTGAAAAAAAATGCAGAATTCATTGGTGGAGATGTAAATCCGTGGGCTTTGCCGAAGACGTTTCATTATCAGAACTTTATCACGGCATTCCAAGATGCAAACATGGGAACTTTCTTTTTGAATTCTGTAATTGTAACAGCAATTGCATTGTTACTGCTGTTGGTGCTTGCACTTCCGGCATCTTATGTACTTGCAAGATTTAATTTTAAAGGAAGAAAATTTTTAAACGGTGCATTTATGGCGGGACTTTTTGTAAACATCAACTACATTGTAGTGCCGATTTTCTTGATGTTAAGTTCTGCAAACAGAGCGTTGGGAGTAGAGTTCTTTTTGAATAACCGTTTTATTTTGGCAGTTATCTATGCGACAAGTGCCCTTCCATTTACGATTTATCTGTTGAGTGGGTACTTTAAGACACTTCCAAAAGGATTTGAGGAAGCCGCTTACATCGATGGATGTGGTCACTTTAAGACGATGACAAAGATTATGATTCCAATGGCAAAACCAAGTATTATTACAGTAATCTTGTTTAACTTCCTGTCATTCTGGAATGAATATATCATTGCTTACACATTGATGGATGGTAATGACACTCTTGCTATGGGACTTAAGAACCTGATGGCAGTAGAGAGAACAGCAACAAACTATGGTATCATGTATGCAGGTCTTGTAATCGTTATGTTGCCGACGTTGATTCTGTACATTTGTGTTCAGAAACGTTTGACAGAGGGTATGACTCTCGGTGGATTGAAAGGTTAGGAGGTAGATGAGATGAATAATGCAGTAAGAAACATTATTATGATTATCGTATTTGTTGTCTGCCTGGCTCTGATCATTATTGGACAAAGAAATATCTCAGTCTCAGGTCTTGTGATGGAACTTGTTGGACTTGTTGGGCTGCTGACTCTTTTGTTCGTATACAACCACAGATATAAATAGAGATTATGATAGAAAGACACCGGATTATGATTGTCCGGTGTCTTTTTGTAACTCTTCATTTTGTCGGTAGGCATTTGGCGACATGCCTGTCTCTTTTCGAAAAACCTGGGAAAAATAGGATTGGGAAGAAAAGCCGATGGAAGCTGCAATTTTGGAGATTGGATAATTGGTTGTAGCAAGTAAATGTTTGGCTTCAACAAGTCTTCGGTTAATCAAATAATTGATTGGAGACACTCCCTTATAGTTTTTAAATGCATGAACAAGATAATATTTGTTCAAATAAGTGAGATCACTCAGCGTCTGAAGTGTAATATCTTCCATAAAATGCTCATCAATATATTGTTCGACAAAACGACATTCTTTTGTAATCTTTTTTGTTGGTGTGAATGACAGCTGTTTCTTTGTTCTTCTAACCAATGTTAATACAAGCGCCTCCAATAAATTTTGGCAGACAGTTTCGAAATACTCTCCTTTATTTTGAATCTCCCGAAGAAGTGTCTTTAAGTAAAAAGAGAATTCTTCTTTATATTCATGAAAATTATGCAGACTGTAATCATAGGTGGTGTCAAGATTCCCATCTTTGAATTTCAGGCCGTTGATTCCAAGTGCGATATACTCAAGTGGTCTGCCTTTGCTGCCCAGCTCTGTATGAGAAACATTTGGGTTGATGATGACGAGGTCATCTTCTTTGACCGGAAATTTTTTATCCTCCACAAGAAAATAGCCACTGCCCTGAACGACATAGAATAATTCTGTAAAATGATGCGTATGGGCAATGCTGTGCCAGTCTGTATCATATCGAGCTTGAGTGATATATAGTAAACGGATATTCAGTTTTTCAAGTTCGGTCTCCTCAAGACCATAACGTCGATTGCTCATATAAATCTTCTCCCTTGTATTTTAGGCGTTTTTAATGATATTATATCTTATAGAATTCTAGAATGCAAAGAAAAAGTGTAAATAATACAAACATAGGGATTAATCAGATAAAGATTTTTAAAGACATTTGTACTAGAATAAAAGATAGAAAAGAAATTGGGGTTTGGAGGTCTTAATCATGAAAAAACCAGTATTAGTAATTATGGCAGCAGGAATGGGAAGCAGATATGGCGGATTAAAACAGATTGATCCGGTGGACGAGCAAGGTCATATCATTATGGATTTCTCAATCTATGATGCAAAAAAAGCGGGATTTGAAAAAGTAGTATTTATCATTAAAAAAGAAAATGAGGCTGATTTTAAAGAGGCTGTCGGAAAACGTATGGAAGAAGTAATGGAAGTGTCTTATGTATTCCAGGATTTACATAACTTGCCGGAAGGATATGAAGTGCCTGAAGGACGTGTGAAACCATGGGGAACAGCACATGCAGTATTCAGCTGTATCGATGAGATTGACGGACCTTTCGCAGTAATCAATGCAGATGATTACTATGGAAGAGATGCATTCCAGAAAATTTATGACTATCTGTCAACACACGAAGACGATGATAAATTCCGTTACACAATGGTAGGTTATCAATTAGAAAATACATTGACTGAGAACGGTCATGTGGCACGTGGTGTCTGCACGATGAATGAAGCCGGAGAACTTGTGAGCGTTGTGGAAAGAACACGCATCGAGAAAAAAGGAGACGGAGCGGCGTACACAGAAGATGAAGGAGAGACATGGACAGAACTTCCAAAAGGAAGCATTGTTTCTATGAATATGTGGGGATTCACAGCAAGCATCCTTCAGGAGATTAAGAACGGATTTACAGCATTTTTAGATGAAGGACTTAAGACAAATCCTTTGAAATGTGAATACTTCCTTCCGACAGTTGTAAGTAATCTGCTTGCAGAAGACCGTGCAACAGTGGCAGTTCTGACATCAGCAGACAAATGGTACGGAGTGACATATAAAGAAGATAAACCGGTTGTAGTGAATGCGATTAAAAATATGAAAGAATCAGGTTTGTATCCAGAGAACCTGTGGGGAGAAAAATAATGGGAAGAATTTCAGATAGACAAATAGATGAAGCAATTGCAAATTTTAGATTTGAAGGGACATTGATTGAACAAAGACCATATGGAAACGGACACATCAATGATACATTCCTTTTGACATTTGATATCGGGGAGATGGGAAGACTGCGCGTGATCTTACAGTGCATGAACAAATCCATTTTTACAAAACCGGTAGAACTTATGGAGAATGTTTTAGGAGTGACTTCTTATCTGCGCAAAAAGATTATCGAGAACGGTGGAGACCCGGAAAGAGAGACTTTGAACGTAATTCGCACTGTAGCAAACAGACCATATTTTGTGGATTCACAGGGAGATTACTGGAGAGCATATAAATTCATCGAAGGAGCAACAAGCTATGATCAGGTAGAGACACCGGAGGATTTCTATCAGAGCGCAGTTTCATTTGGTAATTTCCAAAGACTGCTTGCAGACTATCCGGCAGAGACACTTCACGAGACAATTGTAGGCTTCCATGATACAAAAGCAAGATTTGCTACATTCAAGAAAGCGGTAGAAGAAGATGTGTGCGGACGTGCAGCATCTGTACAGAAAGAAATCGATTTTGTACTTGCACATGAAGACGTTGCAAATGTATTCGGAGATATGCTTGCAAATGGAGAACTTCCACTTCGTGTTACTCACAATGACACAAAATTGAATAACATCATGATTGATGACAAGACAGGAAAAGGTATCTGTGTGATTGACTTAGACACTGTTATGCCAGGACTTGCAATGAATGACTTTGGTGATTCTATCCGTTTTGGTGCAAGCACAGCAGCAGAAGACGAGCAGGATCTTTCAAAAGTATCTTGTGATATGGAATTGTTTGATGTGTATGCAAAAGGTTTCATTGAAGGATGTGGCGGCAAATTGACACAGAAAGAAATTGAAATGATGCCGATGGGAGCAAAAGTAATGACATTTGAATGTGGTATGAGATTCCTTACTGACCACCTTCAGGGAGATACATACTTTAAGATCCACAGAGAGAACCATAACCTTGACAGATGTCGCACACAGTTTAAACTGGTGGAGGACATGGAAGCAAAATGGGATACAATGCAGGAAATTATTAAAAAATACAATTCATAACAGAAAAAATGTTTTGAAACAAAATAGTTGTATATATTAGAGTGAAGTATTATAATAAAGGGCGGGAGAAAAACTCTCGTCCTTGTTAACAAGATGATTAAAAGGAGGATACAATTATGACGATTTTAGTAACAGGTGGAGCAGGATATATCGGAAGCCATACATGTATTGAACTGATCAGTGCAGGATATGATGTGGTTGTAGTAGACAATTTATGTAATTCTTGTAAAGAAGCGTTAGACCGTGTGGAAAAGATTGTCGGAAAGACAATTAAGTTCTATGAAGCAGATATTCGTGATGCAGAAGCGATGAAAAATATCTTTGAGAAAGAAGATATTGATGCAGTAATTCATTTTGCAGGATTGAAATCAGTAGGTGAATCTGTAGCGAAACCATTAGAATATTATGATAACAATATTGCAGGAACTTTGGTGCTTTGTGATGCGATGAGAAATGCAGGTGTGAAGAACATTATCTTCAGTTCTTCTGCAACAGTTTATGGAGATCCTGCATTTGTACCGATCACAGAAGAATGCCCAAAAGGACAGTGCACAAATCCATACGGATGGTCAAAATCAATGCTGGAACAGATTTTAACAGATCTTCATACAGCAGATTCAGAGTGGAACGTAGTATTACTTCGTTACTTCAATCCGGTTGGAGCACATAAGAGCGGAACAATCGGAGAGAATCCAAAAGGAATTCCAAACAACTTAATGCCATACATCACACAGGTAGCGGTTGGCAAATTGGAATGCCTTGGAGTATTCGGTGATGATTATGATACACCGGATGGAACAGGGGTACGTGATTATATCCATGTGGTAGACCTTGCACTTGGACACGTAAAAGCGTTGAAGAAGATCGAAGAAAAAGCAGGAGTGAAAGTTTACAATCTTGGAACAGGAAACGGATACTCTGTACTTGATATGGTAAAAGCATTCGGAAAAGCATGCGGAAAAGAGATTCCATATCAGATCAAGGCGAGAAGACCTGGCGATATTGCATCATGTTATGCAGACCCAACAAAAGCGAAAGAAGAACTTGGCTGGGTAGCAGAAAGAGGACTTGATGAGATGTGCGAGGATTCTTGGAGATGGCAGTCAAATAATCCAGAAGGATATGCTGAATAAAATGTGAGACACCACGCGGTTTGAACCGACCCCCAAAAGTCTAACTTTTGGGGGTCACCTCAGTTGCGTGGTGTTTTATATTCTATGCAAGGAAGCTGCATCCTGTGTAATAAAAGACGCTTTGTAAGGAGCACTTTAAAAGTCCTTGCAAGCTAGAGAGTTCAATGATATGATGAAAAAAAGCATTATATTTTCTATTTATTCTAACCGGTTCTAACCGGAATCTAGTACATTTCATATAGCGGATTTTAGAAAAATCCGTCCTTTCAGAAAATTCATGCTTTCAATTCACAAATTTTACAAGCAGGAGTTTTCGAGGAAGGAAATCTCCTGAACAATTTCATAAGAGGAGGTTTTATACGGAAACGTCGGCGACAGACCGATGGTTGCCTACCACTATATTGAAGGTTATCAGCCACAGGCTTACAACCTGACAAAGACCTTGAGCAAGAATGAAGCAGAAAATGTATTTACATTCGTATATGAGCCGGTTCCGGAGGATACGGTGACAACTGAGACGGAAGTGATCACAAGACCGGACGGAACGACAGGAACCGCAGGCGGCAATGCCGGACAAAATGCGGGAACAACAACCGGTGGAAATACAGCAAACGGAGATGCGCAGGGCACAACAGAAGTTCCGGACGAGGATGTTCCACAAAATGTAGTAGATTTGGACGATGAAGATGTGCCTTTGGACAACAAAGATCTGGATCGTCCGGGAAGCACAACAAACCGTATTCCAATCTATGCAACAATCGCAGTGGCAGCAGCAACTGCATTGGCGGCAGCCGGATTTGTATATGTGAAACGATTTAAAAAGAAATAAGACATTCTAAAGGGAGAGACCAGATGAAAAAACCAATTGCAGCGACGGTGTGCAGTGTCGTGGGAACAATTCTTCTGGCGCTTGTCATTGTCGTATGTATTCCGCTGACAGTTCCGCGGATTGCGGGGTATCAGATCTACACAGTGATCAGTGGAAGTATGGAGCCGGAAATTCCGACAGGCAGCCTTGTATATGTAAGAAATACGGCTCCGTCCGGAATCGAAAAAGGTGATGTGATTGCATTTTACGGCTCTTTAGAGAATGGTTCAATCATCACGCACCGTGTTGTGTCAAACAACAGTGTATCCGGTGAGTTTGTCACCAAAGGGGATGCGAATGCAAAAGAGGATATGGAGCCGGTAAGCTATGAGAACTTCCTTGGGAAAGTCACTTTGAGTGTGCCGATGCTTGGCGGAATACTGGCGGCGGTTGTTACTGTTCCGGGAAAAATCGCAGCGGGAAGTATGATTTTGCTGGCGCTGGTGTTACATGCGATTGCCGGGAGACTGAAAAGGAGTTCGAGGGGAAAATGAGATTCGAAACAGGTAAAAATGCTTTAATAAAGAGTATTTTTACCTGTTTTTTTTAGTGTATATTTATGCGGTGCGTCAGCAGAATGTAGGTAGTGCCTAATGCAATGATTCGAAAAGTGAATAAAAATCGTATAAAATTTTCTGGGAAAACAGTCGACAAAAGTAGAGAAATGTCGTAACATTAAAGAAGCGTATAATATCATACTAGGTAAGATAAGGCATTTAATTAAGATATGACAAAATAAAACAGTTGGAGGATGGTTAGATGAGAGAAGTTTTGGGAAACTTTCAGTGGCGTGTCAGAGCATTTGTTTTGTTATTGCTTGACATTATTGCGATGGGGGTCGCATCGTTCCTTGCACTTTGGGTACAGAGTGAGTTCGTATTTTCAGATATCGGAACAGATGTACTACGGTCGGTATATGGGTATATGCCGTTCAATGTTGTGATTACAGTGGCGATATTTGCACTGTTCCACCTGTATACAAGTCTTTGGAAGTATGCAAGTGTCAATGAGTTGGTGAATGCCGGGCTGGCAGTATTGACAGCCGGGATTTTGAACTGGATTGTTATGTGGATTGCAGGTGTGGGCGCACCAAAGAGCTATCCGATTTTATATATTACATTTTTAGAAATTTTAGTTGTCGTGATTCGTTTTTGGTATCGATTTGTGCGTTATATGCGCAATGAATTCCACGCGCGCGGCAAGAAAGAGAAGATTGCCAATGTTATGGTAATAGGAGCCGGAGATGCCGGAGCTGCCATTGTAAAAGAGATTGGTCTGAGTAAGAATGTCACAAGAAGAGCATGCTGTATGATTGATGACAATCCTGAAAAGCAGGGAAAATACGTTCAGGGATGCCCGGTTGTCGGCGGACGTGATAAGATTGAAAAAGCAGTAGAGCGTTTCCATATCGACAAGATTATCATCGCGATCCCGAACGCTTCTAAGCAGGTGATTCGAGATTTGGTAGAGATTTGCAAAGATACAGGCTGCGATCTTCTGATCCTTCCGGGAATCTACCAGATGATTGACGGAGAGGTCAGCGTGTCACAATTAAGAGAAGTGAATATTGAGGATTTGCTCGGAAGAGAGCCGATTCAGACGAATTTAGATGAGATTCTTGGATATGTTCAGGGAAAAGTTGTCATGGTAACCGGTGGAGGCGGTTCCATCGGTAGTGAGCTGTGCCGTCAGCTGGCATCACACGATGTAAAACAGCTGATCATCGTGGATATATATGAGAATGGCGCATATGATATACAGCAGGAATTACAGCGGAAATATCCAAATCTCGACTTAGTTGTGCTGATTGCCTCTGTCAGAAGCTCTCATCGTATCAATGAGATTATGGAAAAATACCGTCCAAACGTAATCTACCATGCAGCAGCGCATAAGCATGTGCCGCTTATGGAAAGCAGCCCGAATGAGGCGATCAAGAATAATGTCGTCGGTACATATTATCTGGCAACTGCAGCCGGAACCTTCGGAGCAGACAGATTCGTACTGATTTCCACAGATAAAGCGGTGAACCCGACAAGTATTATGGGAGCATCTAAGCGTATCTGTGAGATGATCGTGCAGACATTGAACCATAAGTATGACACAGAGTTCGTGGCAGTACGTTTCGGAAACGTACTTGGAAGCAACGGAAGTGTGATTCCGTTGTTCAAAAAGCAGATTGCAGCAGGTGGACCGGTAACTGTTACACATCCGGATATTATTCGATACTTTATGACAATTCCGGAAGCGGTATCTCTTGTGCTTCAGGCAGGAGCTTACGCAAAAGGTGGAGAAATTTTTGTGCTTGACATGGGAGAGCCGGTTAAGATTGCAGATCTTGCAAAGAACTTGATTCGTTTGTCAGGATACAAAGTCGGAGAAGATATTGAGATTAAATACACAGGACTTCGTCCGGGTGAGAAGTTGTATGAAGAACTTCTGATGGATGAAGAAGGAATGCAGGATACAGCGAATAAGCTGATTCATATCGGAAAACCAATTGAATTCGATGAGACGGAATTTTTAAGACAGTTGAGATCTTTACAGATTGCGGCGGATAACAACAGTGATAACATCCGACAGCTCGTAAAAGAAATCGTTCCTGCATATGTGATTAAAGAGCATAAAGAACCGGAAGCAAAGAGAATTTTCTTATCTTCCCCAACGATTCGTGGATTGGAACAGGAATTTGTAAAACAGGCATTTGATACAAACTGGGTAGCTCCGCTTGGACCGAATGTCAATGAATTTGAAAAAGAGCTTGCTCAGTATGTACATGGCGGATATGCAGCGGCAGTCAGCGCCGGAACAGCGGCAATCCATCTTGCGTTGAAGCTTGCAGGTGTCAGAGCAGGTGAGAACGTATTCGTATCTTCTCTTACATTCTCAGCAACATGTAATCCGATTTGCTATGAGAATGCAGTGCCGATTTTTATCGATTCCGAGGAAGATACTTGGAATATGGATCCGGAAGCACTGCGTATAGCGTTTAAAAAATATCCGGATACGAGAGTTGTCGTGATTGTGCATTTATATGGAACTCCGGCGAAAATGGATGAGCTTATGAAAATCTGTGAAGAGAACAATGCAATCTTGATTGAGGATGCAGCAGAAAGTTTGGGCGCAACATATCACGGACAGCAGACCGGTACTTTTGGTAAATTTGGTATTTACTCATTCAACGGTAATAAGATTATCACAACATCCGGAGGCGGTATGCTTGTGTCACCAGATCAGAAAGCGATTGAAAAGGCAAAATTCCTTGCAACACAGGCGAGAGAGCAGGAAGTGTTCTATCAGCATAAAGAGATTGGTTACAACTACCGTATGTCGAATGTTACAGCTGGTATTGGTAGAGGACAGCTTCATTATTTAGATGAGAATATTTCATTGAAGAGAAATATCTATGAGACATATGAAGATGCATTCAAAGATATTCCGGAAATTACAATGAATCCAATTCCGGAAGATTGTGAAGCAAACTACTGGTTGTCAGCGATGACGCTTTCAAAGGACAGCAAGGTAATGCCAATGGACATTATTAATGCACTTGGAGATGCGAATATCGAGAGTCGTCCGATTTGGAAACCAATGCATATGCAGCCGGTATATGAAAACTGTGATTTTATTACAGCGAAAGAAGACGGAACGAGTGTTGCAGAAGATATCTTCAACAGGGGACTTTGTCTACCGAGTGATATTAAGAATACGAGAGCAGATATGGAACGTATTATCAAAGTAGTGAGAGGGTTATTTCAGAAATAGAGTAAGGGTGAGCGAGTAATGTACAAGAAATATGTCAAGCGATGGATGGATTTTTTATTGTCTTTGCTGGCGATTACCGTTCTCTCTCCGATTATTGCGGTTGTGGCAGTACTGGTGCGGGTGAAACTTGGAAGTCCGGTGCTGTTTAAGCAGCCACGTCCGGGGAAGGACGAAAAGATATTTAATATGTATAAATTTCGCACGATGACAGACGAGCGTGATGAGAATGGAGAATTGCTTCCGGATGAAGTGAGACTTACGAAGTTCGGAAAATTCTTGCGCTCCACAAGTTTGGATGAACTGCCGGAACTTTTTAACATCTTAAAAGGGGATATGAGCATCATTGGACCGCGTCCGCTTTTGGTTGAGTATCTTCCAAGATACAACGCGGAACAAAAACGCCGCCATGAAGTGCGTCCGGGACTTAGCGGACTTGCTCAGGCAAACGGAAGAAATGCGATTAGCTGGGAGCAAAAATTTAAATACGATGTAGAGTATGTGGATCATGTGACATTTTTGGGGGATTGGAAGATTATCTTTCAGACGATTTGGAATGTGTTAAAACGAGATGGAATTAGTTCGGAGACAGCTGTGACTATGGAAAAATTCATGGGAACAGAAGAAAGTGTGGAGTCAAAACATGTCTAAAAAATTAGCGATCATAGGTGCCAGCGGGCATGGAAAAGTCATTGCAGACATTGCACTGAAAAATGGATATGAGATTGTTGGATTTTTAGATGACAATGATGCGGTAAAAGAGATTGCAGGATTTCCGGTACTTGGAAGCGTATCGGAAATTCCAAGTTATCAGACGGAATGTGAGTTCATTATCGCAATCGGAAATAATCGGATTCGCGAGATGATCGCCGAACAGTATGCGGTGAACTGGGCAACACTGATTCATCCGACTGCGGTCATCGGAATGGATGTTCAGATTGAAGTAGGAACGGTCGTGATGGCAAACGCAGTCATCAATCCGTCTGCTCGTATTGGAAAGCATTGTATTATCAATACAGGAGCCGTCATCGAGCATGATAATTTCCTGCAGAATTACGTACATGTGTCACCGAATGCAGCGCTTGCCGGAACGGTTCATGTCGGAGAGCGAGTACATGTGGGTGTGGGGGCCTGCGTGAAAAACAACACAAATATCACAGCCGATGTGACAGTTGGCGCAGGGGCAGCAGTTGTAAAGGATATCACAGAAGCCGGAGTGTATGTGGGAGTGCCGGCAGGGAGAATGAGATAGATGAAGAGAATCTTGATTTTAGCAAATTTTGATGTCGGATTATATAAATTTCGAAAAGAATTGATTCAGGAACTTTTGGATCAGGGGAATGAAGTGTATATATCGCTTCCTGACGGAGAACTTGTGCGCAGCTTAGAAAAGATGGGGTGCAAGTTTGTTAATACTGCGGTGGACCGCAGAGGGATCAATCCAAAGACAGATGCGAAGTTAATGTTCTTCTATAAAAAGCTGATCAAAAAACTGCATCCGGATTTGGTCATTACTTATACAATTAAACCGAATATTTACGGCGGTTTGATGTGCCGTATGCTTCGTGTACCATACGCAGTGAATATTACAGGGCTTGGAACGGCATTCCAAAGCGAAAGTGCAGTAAAAAAATTAGTGACATTTTTATATAAGATTGCTTTGAAAAAAGCAAAAGTAGTATTTTTTGAAAATATAGGAAACAAGCAGACCTTTTTAGATTTGCACATATTAAAAGAAAAACAGATATGTGTGTTGAATGGTGCGGGTGTGAATCTTGCGGAATATCCATTCTGTGAGTATCCTTCAGAAAATGAGACTCGCTTCTTGTTTATCGGACGTGTGATGAAAGAAAAAGGGGTGGACGAATTATTTGAGGCAGCAGAGAGGATTAAAAAGCAACATTCTGATGTCTTTTTTGATGTTGTGGGACCGATGGAAGATGATTACAAGTCACGAATCGAAGAGCTTGTAAAAAAGGGTGTGGTTGTGTATCACGGATACCAAAAAGATGTCAAACCGTTTATTGAGAACTGTCATTGCTTTGTATTGCCGTCTTATCATGAGGGAATGGCAAATACACTTTTGGAAGCCGGGGCGATGGGCAGACCACTGATTACATCTAATATACATGGATGTTTGGAAGCAGTGGAAGAAGGAAGAAACGGATATCTGGCTGAAGCGAAAAATGCGGAATCGCTTCTTGGACAGCTGGAGAAATTCCTTGGGCTTTCGTGTGAGGAGAGAAAAAGGATGGGACAAGCATCCAGAGAAGTGGTGCAAGAGAGATTTGATAAGAAGAAGGTTGTAGGAAAAACGATAAGGGAGATAGAGAGATAATGGCAGAGCCAATACGAGTATTACATGTTGTGACACATATGAATCGAGGCGGACTTGAAACGATGATTATGAATTATTACCGCTATATCGACAGAACAAAAATACAGTTTGATTTTCTGACACACCGAGACGGAAAGAAAGATTATGATGATGAGATTCAAAAATTGGGTGGGAAGATTTATCATCTGCCACCGTTGAATCCATTAGATAAAAAAGGTTACTTGAAAAAATTAGATGATTTCTTTCGGGAACATCCGGAATATAAGATTGTGCATTCTCATTTGGACTGCATGAGTGCGTATCCATTAAGGGCAGCGAAAAAATATGGAGTGCCGGTTAGGATTGCACATGCTCATAGTACGAGCGAAGAGAAAAAGGATTTAAAGTATCTGATAAAACTTTATTCAAAACGTAAAATACCAGTTTATGCTACAGATTTATTTGCATGCAGCCAAAAAGCAGGGGAGTGGATGTTTGGAAATAGAGACTTTACTGTGATGAAAAATGCGATTAATTGTGAAAAGTATCTGTACAATGAAAGTATTGCTCTAGAAGTGAAAAAAGAGTTAGGCATAGAAGGAAAATTTGTAGTAGGACATGTGGGACGATTTAGTATTCCGAAAAACCATAAGTTTTTGATTGATATCTTTCGTCAAATATACACTCAAAATCCCAATGCAGTGTTGCTGCTTGTTGGAGAAGGAGTTTTGGTGAATGAGATTAAACAGAAAGTGAAAGAGTATCAATTGGAACAGTCGGTTAAGTTTTTAGGGCTGAGAGATGATGTGGAGCGAATTATGCAGGCGATGGACGTGTTTGTGTTTCCGTCGTTGTATGAAGGGCTTGGTATTGTGGCAATTGAAGCCCAAGTGGCGGGAATACCATGTATAGTAAGTGAGTCAATTCCGCAAGAGGCAAAGATAACTAATAATCTTTCTTTTTTGAATGTGGAGAGTAGTGCAAAAAATTGGGCACAAAAAGTTTTAGAGGTTAATAAGCCAAAGGAACAACAAATAGATTTAATAGAAAAGTCAGGGTATGACATTAAGAAAAATTCACAATGGTTACTTGAAAAATATCAAGAAAGTTTGGGAGGAAATAGATGAAGCCAGTATTAACTGTATTTACACCAGCTTATAACAGAGGATATTCACTACATTTGTGTTATGAAAGCTTATGTAGGCAAAGTAATAAAAGCTTTATTTGGTTGATTATTGATGATGGTTCAACTGATAATACAAGAGAACTTGTAGAGCAGTGGCTGCAAAATGAAAATGGATTTGAGATACGTTATGTGTACAAAGAAAATGGAGGAATGCATACTGCACATAATAAGGCATATGAACTTATAGATACGGAATTGAATGTTTGTATTGATTCAGATGATTATATGGCGGATGATGCAGTGGAGAAAATATTGTCATTTTGGGAGAAGAATGGAAGTGACAAATATGCAGGTATTATTGGATTGGATGCAACATTTGATAATCAAATTATTGGAACAAAGTTTCCAGAAGATTTGAAAACAACAACTTTACTAGGCTATTATGCTAATGGAGGTGTTGGAGATAAAAAACTTATTTATCGAACAGACTTGATGAAAAAGTATCCACCGTATCCGGAGTTTGAAGGAGAGAGATATGTAGGGCTAGCGTATAAATATATGCTTTGTGATCAAGAATATGAATTGTTGGTTTTAAATGAAGTTTTATGTAACGTAGAATACCAATTAGATGGTTCTAGTACAAATATGTATCGTCAGTATTTAAGAAATCCAAATGGTTTTGCGTTTTTTCGAAAAGCGGCGATGCAGTATCAACCAAAACTAAAGCGGCGTTTTGTAGAGTGTGTGCATTATGTTTCAAGTAGTATTTTGGCTAAGAATAAAAAGTTTTTGAAAGAGTCACCGAAAAAAGGAATGACGATTTTGGCAATTCCGTTTGGAGTTGTGTTGACATATTATATTAAAAGTAAATCCAAAGATTATATGATGGTGGAAGGAATGAAGAAATAATATCATTATAAATTGAAAATAGGAGAGTATCAAAATGTTGACATGGTGGTTTTTAATTATTATAGTTCCGGCATTAGGAATTATGGCGGAATATATGGGAAAACATTATTCTGATAATGGAATAAAGTATGTGAAGTATAACAGGTGTGTGTATTTTATTGCTATTTTTATTTTGATTTTTTTTTCAGGATTGCGTTCTATAACTGGAGAAGGAGCTTTATCGATTGGTGATACTAGAATATATACAGGATTGTTTCAATCATTAGTAAAAGATTCAGTTGGTGAGTTTTTTAGTGCAACAAATTTTGAAGAAGATTGGGGATTTTATGCATTGATGTCTTTGTTTAAACAAATATTTCATGCAGATGAACAGGGGTTATTTTTTATTTGTGCATTTATAACACTAGGGTGTTTGTTTATCAGATATTATTTTTTTAATATTTGTGATAGCGGACTTGTATTTTTTTCATTTATAACACTAGGGTATTATGTGACTACAATGAATGGGGTGCGTCAATGGCTAGTAAGCTCTATTTTATTTTTGATATTTCCGTTAGTAGAGAAGAAAAAAATAGTACCTTATTTTTTAATAGTTTTATTAGTATCGACTATGCATAAATCAGCTTTAATATTTTTAATACTTTATTTTATACTTGACAAAAAACCATGGAAGATAGTTACAAAAGGTATGATAGCAATTTCTTTGTTTTTACTAGTAACCTATCCTGTTACTGGACCATATATTTCACAAGTGTTGGAAGATAGTAGTTATTCTCAATACAGTGATATGGTATTACAAAGTGGTGGTGGAAGTAGTATTTTCCGTGTGTTGATTTATGTATTACCAGTAGTAATTGCATTTTTTTATAGAAAAAATATGAATAAAGAAAAACATTATAATATGGTAATTAATTGCTCTGTATTAAATATGCTTTTTATGTTATTGGCTACAACTAATTGGATATATGCAAGAATGTGTATTTATTTTGATCCATTTTTAATAATTTTATATATTTGGGATATAAAATATGCGGTTGCTCCGAATTCAAAAAAGCTTGCAAAACTATTATATATAGTATGCTGTTTGGTGTACTTTTGGTATCAAATGTATATTGGATATGGCGGACAAATCTATACAAGTCAGTTTTTAGGAATTGGTGTATAAAATAGGAGAAGATGTGAAAATTATGAAGAAAAAGATATTGTTTTTTATAACAACATTGGCTCATGGAGGGGCTGAGAGGGTACTTGTCAATTTGGCAAATAATCTTGATAAGAGTCAATATGATGTTACAGTAATGACCATTTTTGATGGTGGAGTCAATAAGCAGTATTTGAATTCAGATGTCAATTATAGATGTGTGTTTTCTAAAGTATTTCATGGTATAAAGTATATTACAAAATTTTTACCTTCAAGGTGGTTGCATAAGACTTTTATAAAAGATTTTTATGATATTGAAGTTGCATATTTGGAGGGACCACCTGCAAAGATTATTAGTGGTTCAAGAAATAAAAAGACGAAAAAAGTAGCGTGGATACATATTGAATTGAATTCAGAACAGGAGTTTACAGAAGGATTTAAGAATAGAAAAGATGCGGTAGAAAGTTATAAACAGTTTGATCGTATTGTTTGTGTATCAAATACCGTTAAAGAGCAGTTTCAAAAGATATCTGGGATTAAAGAAAATGTTATTGTGAAATATAATACAAATGAAACTGAGAAAATTATTAAATTGTCTTCGGAACAATGTTCAGATATAAAATATCACGATGAAATACCAACATTGTGTTCTGTGGCTAAAATAGAACATACAAAGGGATATGACAGATTGATTAATGTACATAAAAAATTGTGGGATGAAGGCTTGAAACATAGAATTTATGTGATTGGAATTGGAAAGGATAAAGAAAAACTTGAACAACGAATAAAAGAGATGGGAGTGGAAGATTCTTTTCAATTTATAGGTTTTCGAGACAACCCATATAAGTATATTAGCAAATGTGATTTATATGTTTGTTCTTCTAGGAGAGAGGGATTTTCTACAGCGGTAACAGAAGCATTAGTTATAGGAACTCCGGTAGTAAGCACAAAATGTTCAGGAGCAACAGAACTTTTAGGTGAAAATAATGAGTTTGGTATTGTAGTTGAAAACAGTGAAGAAGGAATTTACTATGGCATAAAAGAAATGCTTAAAGATAAAACAAAATTAGAAGCATATAAAGAAAAAGCAAAAGAAAGAGGAACATTTTTTAGTAAAGAAAAAACAGTATTAGAAGTAGAAAAGATGTTCCAAGAGCTTTAAGCAAAGAGGTTGTAAGATGAAAATAAAATTGTTTTTGAAAAATTTAATTTATCGTATGAGGGGAACATATACCGTGGAACAACTTGTAAAAATGGGACTCACTGTAGGGGAAAATTTTAATCCACAGTTGGGAACGACACTTGATCCATCACATTGTTGGTTGATAACTATCGGTGATGATGTAACAATGGCACCGAATGTTCAAGTGTTGGCTCATGATGCAAGTACTTTTAAAGGATTGGGATATACACGTATTGGAAGAGTTGAAATAGGGAATCGAGTTTTTGTGGGAGCTGGTACGATTATTTTGCCTAATGTTGTAATTGGTAATGATGTTGTAATTGGAGCAGGCTCTGTAGTTACTCATTCGATAGAAAGTGGAATGGTTTGTGCCGGAAATCCAGCACGTGTTATTTGTACAAGAGAAGAATTTATTAATAAGCATAAAGAAAAGATGAAACAGTTACCTGTATATGATGAGAGTTATACACTTAGAGGAAATATTACAGAAGAAAAGAAAAAGGAACAGAAAGAAGCTCTTAATAATCATGGAGGATATGTTATTTGAAAAAAAGAATTTGTTTTATAGAAGGAGACATGTCAAGACAGGGTGGAACAGAACGAATGACTGCGTTGTTGGCTAGTGAGTTATGTGGCGAAGAAAATGAAATTTACATTTTAAGCTTGAGGTTAGAAAAAGGTAAATGCTTTTTTGAAATTGACAATCGTGTGAAGCATTTTGTGCTTTCCACAGAATTAGAGAAATGTGGTATGATTAAAATAATTTATAAGATTCATTCATTTCTAAAAAAAGAGCAAATTGACTATGTTATAAATGTAGATATCGGTATGGGAATTTATGGAGTGGTAGCTGCAATGGGAACTTCAGCAAAAGTAATAACATGGGAGCATGCAAATTATTTTAATAACTGGGGATCAAAAGTATATCCGTATTTTCGCAAATTTGCTATGAAACATAGTGATGCATTGGTGGTTTTAACAGAGAAAGATAAAGAAAACTATCAAGAAAATATTAAAAGTAAAACACCAGTTTATGTGATTCCGAATCCTGTAAATAGGCATGATTTTGTATATGATATACATTCAAAAACAATTCTTTCGGCAGGATTGCTATTGCCGATTAAAGGATACGAGAAAGCAATTCAAGTTGCTAGAAAGGTATTTGATGTTTGTCCTGATTGGAAATGGATTATATGTGGGGAAGGACCAGAACGAAATCATTTAGAACAATTAATTAAAGAAAATAATCTACAGGAAAAGATGATTCTTAAAGGAACAGTTCAAAATATGGAAGAACAGTATCAGATGGCATCCATGTTTGTCATGACTTCTCAGATGGAGGGATTACCGATGGTTTTATTAGAAGCAAAATCATGGGGGCTACCGCTTGTGAGTTTTGATATTATGACAGGACCAAGTGATATTATACAAGATGGAATTAATGGTTATCTAATTGAAGAAGGAAATATTGATGAGATGGCAGAGCGAATAGTAGAGCTTATTAAAGATGATTCTAAGCGAAAAGCTTTTTCAAAGGAATCGCAGAGAGATATGGATAAGTTTGGAATGAGGGGAATTATAAATCAATGGAATGAACTTGTGAATAATCTTTGAAAGAGTTAATGATTAAATAGGAGAAGGGAAATGGAAGAACTAATTTCAGTAATAGTGCCGGTTTACAAGGTAGAAAAATATATACATAAATGTGTCGATTCTATTATCAATCAAACATATAAAAATTTGGAAATTATTCTTGTAGATGATGGTTCCCCAGATAAATGTGGAAAAATTTGTGACGAATATGCGACAAAAGATTCTCGGATAGTTGTAATACATAAGAAAAATGGTGGACTTTCGGATGCCAGAAATGCAGGATTAGATATAATGCATGGAACATATGTGGCATTTGTTGATAGTGATGATTGGATTGAACCGGATATGTATCAAAAACTATATGAAAACATTAGACATTTTAATGCAGATATGGCATTTGGAGGTGTTGAAGAAGTTGTTTTTGATCAAGATGGGAATGTAAAATTAAATAGGGTTTTAAATTATGGGGAGAATTCTTTTGCAGAAGATAAAATAGCAGCAATGAAAAGATATTTTCATGGTACGTGGGCTGCATGGGATAAATTATATAAAGCTTCTTTGTATGAAAATATAAGATTTCCAGTAGGGGAAATTAATGAGGATGAGGCGATTGCTATTCATTTATTAGGAGAATGTGAAAGAGTTTCTTACAAAAATGAAGTGTTTTATCATTATATTAAGACAGAAAGTAGTGGAAGTATTACAATGTCTGGATTTTCGAAAAAGACATTAGCATGGCAAAAGCATTGTGCGGATAATTTGAAGATCATACAGAGTAAATATCCGGAGATAGAAAAGGATGCAGCTTTGCGTTATAGAAATAGCCTGCTATGGTCTTTGACAGAAATAGCTTTAAGCAATTCGGAAGAGGATTTTAGTGAAGATATTTCGTTTTTAATGAAACGGCTAAAAGAAAATAAGAAATTGCTTTTTAGTGCGGGGCATTTTTGTAAAACGGATGCGATAAGGATGCGAGTGTTATTAATTTTCGGATTTGGATTTTATAAGAAGGCAATTAGAATGAAAAGAGGAAAATAAAAGGTAGAGTATTGTGAAAATAGAGTCAGTTTTAAATTTGTATCTATTTGCAAAATCAGTATTTTTGATTTTTATATTAATTGGATGGATAGTTTTTGAGTTTGGATTATGTTGTTTGATGGAGAAGACCCATATGGTAATAACGAAAAAAGGTTAACCTTGAAAGAGCGGCGTTGAATAAGAAAAAATTGTGCTTGTTAGTATTAGTTAGATAAAAATCAGAGAGAGGGATTGATATGAAAGAATCTAAATTGATTAGCGTTATAGTTCCTATTTATAATGTAGAGAACTATTTGAGAAAATGTGTTGATTCCATTATTAATCAAACATATAAAAATTTGGAAATTATTTTAGTAGATGATGGATCCCCAGATAATTGTGGAGAAATCTGTGATGAATATAAAAAGGTAGATTCCCGAATAGTTGTGATACATAAAAGAAATGGTGGTCTTTCGGATGCTAGAAATACAGGGTTGGAAATAATGCATGGGGAATATGTGATTTTTATTGATAGTGATGATTATTTTGAGGATAATGCTATAGAAGTGATGTTAGATATGGCAGAAAAGCAAAATGCGGATTTAGTAATTGCAGATATACGTTCGATAAATGAAAATGGAGAAATACTTAATGAGGGAAAAGGACAGTATACTTTTCAAAATGGAAGAATATTTTCGCCTGAAGAAGCAGCAAAAATTTTTGCGCAATTAGATTGGGGAGCGTGGAATAAACTTTATAAAAAGAATGTCCACGAAAAGATTTATTTTCCTAAAGGTAAAATTCATGAAGATGAAGCAATCATGTTTGAAATATTTCATCAATGTCATAAAATTGTATATACGAATTATAGATTATACAATTATTTAAAGCGTGAAGGCAGTATAACGGGTGTGGGGTATAGTTTGAAAAAAATGGATTGGTTTGAAGCATGGGTTAATAATTTGAAATATGTCCAAAAATATTTTCCGGAATCTGAAAAGATGGTAATGAAGAAATTAGTAATGGTTGCTATATATAATCTAGATAATTTATTAAAAATACAAAGTTTAGAAAGAGAAAAGGCTATTTCTTTGATTAGAAAAGAATTATCTTGTAGAGAGAGAGCCATTATATTAAATCAATTTATAAAAATTAATTATAAAATAAGGATAATATTGGAGAATATAAGTTTGGAACTGTATTGTAAATTGTTTAAAATTAAGGAGAAAGAATAGATGAAAAAATGTATTATAATACCGTATTTTGGGAAATTCCCAAATACAATAGAAGCATTTATTTCGTCGTGTAAAAATAATCCAGAGTTTGATTGGCTAATATTTACCGATGATGAGATAGAGAAAGTACCTCAAAATGTAACAATAGTTAATACGTCCTTGTACGAAATAAAAAAATTAATAGAAGATAAGTTGGGAGAAAAGATTAATTTAAATGCACCGTATAAATTGTGTGACTATAGACCAGCATTTGGTGTGGTGTTTGAAGAGTATTTGTTCGATTATGATTTTTGGGGATATGGGGATATAGATTTGATTTATGGGAAGTTGTCGAATTTTATAACAGAGAAAATTCTAGAGAAATATGATAAGATATATCCTTGTGGACACCTTTCGTTAATAAGGAATGAAAAGAAGTATAATAATGCATTTCGGGAGCAAGTAGAAGGAACTTGGGATTACAGGCAAGTGTTTTCAAATAGTAAATCATTCATATTTGATGAGTATCAAGGAATAAATGAGAAAATATTAGCAATAGGTGGAAGGGTATATTCTTCTTTTGACTTTGCTGATGTTGATGTGATATATAAAAGGTTTAGAACAGCTGATAAACTTACATTTAGTAAAGTTTTCCCAAAGTATTTATTTAAAGATAATCTACCAAGGAATTATAAAAAGCAATTATTTCTTGTTGAAGATGGTCATACATTTCGTATATTTATCAAAAACAATAAAATAGAGAGAACAGAAGTAGCGTATATTCATTATCGGTATAAAATTGAGTCGTTTCTTAAAAGTGGAAAAAGTGATAGGTATTTGATTACGAATCAAGGTTTATTGGAGTGTGAAGAATCCATTACTGAGGCAACATTTGAAGAGTTTAATAAATATGAGGGATATTTTTACGAATCAAAGGAGTTTTTGAGATTTTATAAAAACCATTTGATAACTAAATTGGGGAAAAATAAGAGACTTAGGAATTTTATCAGATCGCTTAAAGGAAAGGAAAAAATAAATGAGTAGTAAAAATGATCAGATAAATAGAAAATCTGTATTATCTAATTTGTTTTGGCGATTTTCAGAAAGGACAGCAGCACAAGGAGTAAGCTTTGTGGTATCTATAGTTTTGGCTCGTATGTTAACGCCAGAAGATTACGGACTTGTAGGTTTAATTACTGTATTTATTTCAATTGCAACCGTATTTGTATCTAGTGGTTTTGGAAGCGCATTGATTCAAAAAGAAAATGTTACCCAAACAGATTACTCATCTGTGTTCTTTTTTAGCATTGTGATGGGCGTGGTAATGTATGTTAGTTTGTTTTTTACTGCACCCGTTATTGCTAATTTTTATAAAGAACCATCACTGATATCTATTATTAGAGTTTTAGCGTTATCGTTAATTATTGGAGGAATTAATAGTGTTCAACAGGCATATGTATCTAGGACAATGCAATTTAAACGCTTTTTTTATTCTACAATAATCGGAACTGCTATTTCGGCAATTATTGGCATTTATATGGCATATCGGGGTGCAGGAGTATGGGCATTAGTAGCACAAACTTTATCAAATCAAATTATTGATACATGTATCCTATGGTTTACTGTTAAATGGAGACCGACTTTAGAGTTTTCTATGAGTGAAATGAAAAAGATGTTTAAATACGGTTGGAAATTATTGTTTTCTACCTTGATAGATACAGTGTATAATAATCTATATTCGTTAGTAATTGGTAAATTTTATAGTGCTAAAGATTTGGGATATTATAATCGAGGACGGAATATACCCAATATAGTTATTACAAATATTAATGGATCAATACAGAGTGTGATGTTTCCAGCATTCTCAAATTGTCAAGGAGATAAAATAAAACTTAAATCAATGGTTAGGCGTTCTATTGTTACTAGTACATATATCATTATGCCAGCAATGATTGGACTGGCTGCTGTGGCAGAACCGCTTACAGTTTTGCTACTAACAGAAAAATGGCTGCCAAGTGTACCATTCATGCAATTTTCATGTTTTATACTTGCATTTTGGCCTATTCACACAACCAATCTTCAAGCTATAAATGCTGTTGGGCGAAGTGATATTTTTTTGAAATTAGAGATTATAAAAAAGATTATAGGATTTTCAATAATGATTATTAGTATACCATATGGATTATATACGATGATGGTAGGAAGTTGTTTTTCAGCAATAATAAGTTCTTTCCTTAATGCGAGCCCAAATAAGAAGTTATTAAATTATGGATATAGAGAACAGATTAAAGATATTTTGCCGGCTATGCTTTTATCATTATTCATGGGAGGAATAGTTTTAATATGGACTCTTTTTGACTTAAATAAAATTGCTGTTTTAATATTTCAGATAATTACAGGAATGACTATTTATATTGGAGGGTCTAAATTATTCAAATTAGAAAGTTATAATTATATAGTTGAAATGGTCAAAAGTATAAAAAACAGAAAAGCTTAAAGAGAAAAAGTCTTGGTTAATGATTGAAAATAATAGGGTGCTTGATAAAGTAGTAATAAATGATTCTATTATTATAGAAGGGAGCAGATAATAATGAGTGAGATTAAAGTAAGTATATGTTGTACAGTATATAATCATGAAAAATATTTGAAAAAATGTTTAGATGGCTTTGTTATGCAGAAAACAAATTTTCCATATGAAATAATTATTCATGATGATGCTTCAACAGATAAATCAGCAGATATTATTCGTGAATATGAAAAGAAATATCCAAGTATCATAAAACCTATTTATCAAGCTGAGAATCAATATTCTCAAGGAATAAAAGTCAGTGAAAAGTATATTTTTCCTATTGCTAGAGGAAAATATATTGCTTTTTGTGAAGGAGATGACTATTGGTGTGACGAAAAAAAATTACAGAAACAGTTTGACGAAATGGAAAAAAATCCGAATGCTGTTCTATGCACAACGAAAGTAAGATGTATATCAGAAAGTGGTAACGAGTTGGAAGAGTACTTACCAAGAAAAGATATTTCATCGAAGATTCTTTCTTTGAGTGCTATGATGAAAGAAATGGTAGAGCAAAATAATTATCCTTTTCAGACAAGTTCTTTTTTTTATAAAAAAGAGATAAAATTGGAAATGATGCAAGAGAAACCTAAATTTGCCTTAGCTTCAAATGTTGGAGATGTACCGTTAATGTTGTACATGGCGACGAAAGGGGAAATAATATATATAGATTCAGTTATGTCGTGTTATAGAATAAATAGTATTGGCAGTTGGAATTCGCGTAACAGACATTCTTTAGACAATCAGATTATGCATTATGAAACAGGAATCGCCTCCTTTTTATTATTTAATGTATATAGTAAGAGAAAATATAAAGATGAAGTTAAAAAGATGGTTGAAAGGCAAGAATATCATATATATGAATTAGAAAAAAATTATAAAAAATTATGTGAAAAGAAATATAAATGGATATTAAGTAATGAAAGATTTAAACAAAAAATGTTTTATCGAATGTCTGCGTTTATTCCAGGATTTGAACAAATATATAAAAGATTTAGATATCGATAGATATGTAGATTTAGTAGTAAAAGGAGTTAAGAGATAATGAATCTTAATTTTACAGGTAAAATGATAGCTAAATTAAGAAAATCAGTTGGTTTTACGCAAGCATCGTTAGCTAAAAAATTAGGAGTTAGTGATAAAGCAGTTTCAAAGTGGGAACGAGGAATTGCATGTCCAGATGTAACTCTTTGGAAGAAATTATCTATTTTATTAGATACAGATATAGAAAGTTTGATTTATGACGATTTGATGTCAGACGAATGGATTGGGATTCTTATATTGGATGAAAGAATATCAAGTGATTCATTAGTTTATGATAAACCGCTTATTCATTATCTCCTTTCACAATTTTTATTAGTGGGAATTAAAGAAATTTATATTGTAGGGAAATGTTCCAATTTGACTTTGCCACATGTTTCTATCCGCATTCTTCAACAACTAAACTGTCAGTTTACAAAGAGGAGTTTTGTTATTTATGGGAATTGGTTCATCTACGGGGCAAATCTTACAAAGCATTTTAAAAGAGCAATGGCGAGGGGGGGAGTAACGGTTCTTGCATCTATTTGTAAGAAAGCTTCCTGTATACTTTAAATAAGCCAAGAGATTGACATGAAAAAATACCTCAAGTAAATTTAGATTATTACTGACCTGGCGAGTTGGTAAAAATCTAAAGAATACAAGAGGTATCTAACATGAATCTTAAAGGCAAAAAGACAAAAAATCAAGTAGTAACAGCAAATATTTTTGAACAGCAGGAGCTTTTGAAAAAAGCAGAGGTGATCAGAGAGAAGCTTACAGCATCTACCTGGCATGAGTTGGAAACCAATGGAAAATTCGATAAAAATGCAAAGCTCTCATTTATCAGTGATGACATGCTTATTTTAGGATGTGATGTGGGTAGTGAAACCCATTATCTGAGAGCGATTGACACCAGAGGAAGAGAACTCAGTAAGTCCGCATATTCATTTCGTAATAATTGCGAAGGATTTCAGAGTGCAAAAGAATGGGCAGTAGAACTCGCTGCGAAAAATGAGAAAAAGCAGATTGTTTTGGGCTTAGAACCGACCGGGCACTACTGGTTCTGCCTTGCCACATGGATGATTGCAAATGGGATCAGTGTTGTGCAGGTAAATCCTTATGCTGTAAAACAAACGAAAGAAGTTGAAGATAACAGCCAGTTGAAGGATGATACGAAGGATCCGAAATTGATTGCAAATCTTGTGAAAGATGGAAACTTCGGAATGCCATATCTTCCAGAAAAGGTTTATGCGGAGCTTCGAAGGTTATCCATGTTCAGAGATCAACTGAATGAGGATAGGATCCGGGCAATCAACCGGATGCACAGAGAGATGAAGATTTATTTTCCAGAATACAAGGAAGCATTGGAAAGAGTGGAAGGAGCGTTCAGCCTGGAATTATTGAAGCAGACACCATTTCCAGAAGAGATACAGACACTTGGAGAAGATGGAATCAGACAAATCTGGCATGATGCGAAACTCAGAGGACGCGGTTATAGCAGAGCCAGAGAGATTATAGGATACGCAAAGACGAGTGTTGGGATGAAAGATGGAGCCGAAGCATCCGCAATGGCAGTGAAATGGTTTGTGAAAGAGATCAGGGAACTGGACGAGAAACTTGCAGAAATAGAAAAATTGATGCGTGAAAAATATCAGGAGATTCCCTATGCCAAAAACATACTTGAGATATCCGGGATAGGAGAAAATACGCTTTCTGGTATCCTTGCAGAGATGGGAGATATTTCGAGATTTGATGATGTTAAGGAAATACAAAAGTTAAGTGGATTAGGTCTTGTAGCATGCAGCTCAGGAAAACATAAAGGAGAAACCAAGATCAGTCATAGAGGACGCAAACGGCTGAGATATTGGTTGTTTCAGGCAGCAAAGTCAGCAGTGGCACATGCGGAGGAATCCAAGGAACTCCATGTGTACTACACGACCCGTACTGATAATTCACTGAAAAAGATGCAGTCATTGATTGTCATAGCCTGCAAGCTTTTGAGAATTATCTATGGGATTCTGAAAAATGGCACGGTCTATGATCCGAAGAAGATGTTGAGGGACATCAGACGTCCAGAAAAGAAGGAAGTGATTGCAGCATAAGACAGTCGACAGAATGAATGATTCCAGAGCCTTGGCGGGTTCCAGATAATTCTGAAATCGGGCAGGGTTCTGGAAAGAAACCCGATAACGATGTTGTACCTGTAGTACGACATCATCACGAAGACCAGCGAAACGAGACAGGGTGATGCGTCCACGGAATATCCGTACCTTGTGGAATGGGCGGGTCAGTAAAATCAAAATACAAACAAGAGCTGTAGCTTGCAGTAGTCTCCACCGTAGGGCATGATCCTGTTAGAAAGCTTAGCGGGCACTCGGTGTATGAACAGGTGGGACGAAGGAAGTTGGTACAGGATACCATTAGACACGGAAGGTTCACCATCATAGTTGAACAGAGGAATTATGGCCTTAATAAAGCAAAAGGAATGGATGCTTTATTAAGAGAACTCTTTTTCAGCTATTCAGTACAAGATACTATGACTGTCATGCACTTTTAGCTCTGTTTTAAGAGGTAAATATTTAAAGAAAAGCCCATAAAATCAATGATTTAGGGCTTGACATTATAGGAAGGTGAATATCCATTGGATATAAATGAAGATCGGATTGGAAGAATAAGTGACGAAGCAAACAAATCTAGTTATTTTGCACTTCCATATGTATTTTATCCTCCCAATATGGATTTTTCAGATATTAATAGTGTGTTTGAAAAAACGTTCTGTACTGAGATTTTAGAACGAGGAATGATAAAATTCAATGTTACTTCGTGTGATGAAGTTATTGCTTTTGCACAATTTATTAAAATGATGCAAGATAATACAGGTGAAAGTATTGCTGACTTGAATGAAATATTAAAAATTAGAGGATATGATTTGTAAACCAATAGGGTGTGTTAATCCTTATGGTTTGGTATTAGAATATAAATATGAATTGTAAGAGGAACTAAGATAAAATGAAATTTAAAGGTAAAAAACTATTAGTTATTGGTGGGGCATCTCAGCACTGCAAGGTGGTGGAAGCTGCACATGAATTGGGAATTAAAGTATATGTGGCAGATTATTTAGCAACGGCACCTGCAAAAGAAATAGCTGATGAAAACTACTTAATAGATATAAATGATATTGATGAGCTGGTAAGACTGTGTAAGGAAGAAAAAATAGATGGGGCAATAGCTACATCTTTAGATGCATGTCAAATCCCTTATCAAGAGATATGCGAAAAAATGAATTTTCCTTGTTTTGGAACGAAAGAACAGTTTCATATATTAACTAATAAGAAAGCGTTTAAAAATTTTTGTAAGGAAAATATGGTAGATGTTATACCGTCCTATTCTATTGCTGATATTAAAAATGATAAAAATGTGGAATATCCCATTTTTGTAAAGCCAGTAGATAGTAGAGGTTCTCGAGGACAAAGTATTTGTTCAAATAGTTTAGAAGTTTTAAAAGCTATTGATTATGCAAAACAGTATGCTTCAAATGGAGAAGTTGTAATTGAAAAATATATGGGGAAGTGCCAAGACTTTACAGTAGCGTATTTATGCAATCATGGAAATGTATCATTGGTACGTACTGGGGATCGTTTTGAAGGGAGTATCGGAAGTGGTTTAGAGAACTTATGTATTGCTTCATGTAGTCCTTCAAAGCATACGGAAAGCTATATGGCTTGCATCAATGATACGGTTGTTAAAATGATTAAAAAATTGGGAATAGAAAATGGACCTGTATTTTTTCAAGGGTTTATCGATGACGATAAAGTTCGTTTTTATGATCCAGGATTACGTTTTGCAGGAGGTGAATATGAAAGACTTCTAAAGGAAACAACAGGAATTGACATTATAAAAGCACTGGTTACATTTGCAATTTCAGGGGAAATGGATATACGAATCAATAGTAACGAGTTATGTTATTTGAGTGGCAAAAGATTAATTCAGCTAGACCCGACATTGTCTCCAGGGGTAGTAAACGGTATTGAGGGAATTGATGAAATTATGAATATTCCTGAAGTTCAGTACATAACACAGCGTGTTTTTACTGGTGAGACAATTTGCAAAACGAATGATTTGAGACAACGTTTTGGAGAAATTTGTGTTCTCTGTGATAGTATTGAAAGACAAATCGAAATTATTTTAGAAATTCAATCGTTACTTAGAATTACAGATGAAAATGGGAATAGTATGATTTTCGAACCATTTGACGTGAAAAATATTTTATGAGGTAAGAACATGGGTATATCTGATATATTTAGTCAAAAATTGAATAGTATAAATATTCTTAATGAACAGGATAAAGATCAAATCCAAATGCTTTTACTAGATTTTTTTGCTGCAATGTTTGCTGGATATAAGCAAAATAAACAGTTTGCAGATGGAGTGGAAAAAGTAATCTTTAAGCAGGGTGGAGTAGAGGAATCTTCTGTTCTTTTTGGAATTAAGAGGATTCCAGCAAGAATGGCAGCATTTATGAATTCACTTTATGGACATGGAGCAGAACTTGATGATGGAAATAAGAAGGCAATGGGACATGTAGGAGTTCATGTAATACCAGCGGTTTTAGCACTGGCAGAAGCGGAAAAAAAGACACAAGACGAGATTATGGTTGCAATTGCTGTAGGATATGAAACCTATATTAGGATATCCTCTGCGGCACAACCCGGAATGGTTAATAGGAGTTTTCATTCGACGGGATTTGCTGGAGCACCAGCATGTGCAGTAGCATGTGCTAAATTATTGGGGTTAGATGCTCTAGGTATAGAAAGTGCAATGTCTTTAGCATGTACAATGTCTAGTGGGTTGCTTACCTATAGCGAGTCACAACAAATGATCAAGCCTATTAATCCAGCAAAGGCTGCGGAAACAGGAGTTTTTGCAGCTAAGTTAGCTCAAACAGGAATAAGAGGACCGAAAAATTGTTTGGAAGGACCTCATGGGTGGTTTAAAGCAGCTTCAGATAATGTAGATGAAGCATTAGTTACAAAAGAATATGATCATTTGTTAATTCATGAGTGTTATTTCAAATTGTTTCCTTCTTGCAGACATACACATTGTGGGATTGAAGCGGCAATAAACTTACATAATAAATTAGAGGGGCAATTAAATGAAATTGAAAAGGTAAATGTATATATTTATCCAAATGCAATAAAACTTGCAGGACAGATTAAATATCCGGTTAATGCAGATGAAACCAAATTCTCAATACATTATACTCTCGCAAGTGCACTTTTATATGGTGAGTATGGAGTGGATTACATGAATCCTCCGCGAAAAGGAAAAGATATTTTGGAACTAATTGAGCATATTTTTTTGATTCCGGATGAAACTATGGAAATTCGAGACAAAGGAATAAGAGGTACGCGTGTGGAGGTTGTATTAAAGGGTGGTGGAACATCAGAAGAAACTATATTAGTTCCTAAAGGAGATCCTGAAAAACCACTTACTAGAGAAGATATTACTTCTAAACTAAAAACATGTGCAGGTAGTTTGATTTCTAAGGAACATTTGCAAGAATTGATTAGTTACCTTTCTTCGTTTGGTGGAGATGATACTATATCAAAAACTATTTTATATGGGAAAGGAAATACAAGATGAAAAATGTAAATCTTATTTTGGGGACAATGACTTTTGGGGAATCGGTATTTAGCCCAGATGTTAAAGAGTTTATAAATACGTATTTAGATTCTAGTTATAATGAGTTAGATACGGCGTATGTGTATAATGAAGGTAATTGTGAACGACTTTTGGGAGAAGCATTAAAAGAAATCGATAAACCTTATACGATTGCAACAAAAGTCAATCCGCGCATAACTGGGAAATTAGATGGTGAAGCAGCGTATAAACAGGTTCATGAAAGTTTGGAGAGACTTGGACTTGAAAGTGTAGATGCCGTATATCTTCATTTTCCAGATCCATATACTCCTGTGATTTCAGTGCTTGAAGCATGTGCAGATATGCATGATCAGGGGAAATTTAGAGAACTTGGTCTTTCGAATTTTCCGGCATGGATGGTTGCAGATGTTTGGAATATTTGTGAAAAGAATGGTTGGGTTAAACCAACGATTTATCAAGGCATTTATAATCCATTGACTCGTAAAGCTGAGATAGAATTAAATGCGTGTCTTAACAATTATGGTATGCGTTTCTATGCTTTTAATCCATTGGCGGGTGGACTTTTAACCGGACGATATGGACAGTTTGAAGAAACTCCTACAGATGGTCGTTTTACTCATCGTCCAAATTATCAAGGAAGATATTGGAAGAAGAGTTATTTTGAGGCAGTAGAAATTATTAAGAATGCTGCTGAAAGACATGGTATTACATGTATCGAAGCGACATATCGTTGGCTAGCATATCATTCTATGTTAAATGGAGAGAGGGGAGATGGGATTTTGATAGGTGCTTCTAAAGTTAGTCATTTGAAGCAAAATATGGAAAGCATTCAGTCAGGTCCATTGCCAACAGATGTTGTTACTGCGTTTGAAGAAGCATGGAGTATTAGCAAAAAAGATAGTCCAGAGTATTTTACATTATTTAAAGGGAAAAAATAAAGGAGGTGTGAGATGTTAGAGCAAAAAAGAGTATTTGAGATATTATCAAATAATGGGGTGAATTTTTTTACTGGTGTACCAGATTCTTATTTGAATGGATTTTGTAATTATGCATTGAAAAATTGTGGAGATAGAAATATTATTGCAGCAAATGAAGGTAATGCCGTAGGGATTGCATCAGGACATTATTTTGCGACAGAAGAGATTCCTTTAGTATATCTACAGAACAGTGGTTTGGGAATTACAATTAATCCACTTGTTAGTTTGGCGGATAAGGAGGTATATGCGGTTCCTATGTTGTTGCTTGTAGGGTGGAGAGGACAAGGTGATTCGGAACCGAATCATCCTCAACATAAGTTACAGGGAGAAATTACTCCTGGGACATTTGATTTATTGCATATTCCATATACGGTGCTAGAAGACGATGAGGATGGGTTTGAAGAAACAATAAAAAAAGCTGTTACATATTGCAAAGAGACTCGTCAACCGTATGGCTTGATTGCACCCAAAGGAGTTATGGCGGCTTCTGAAAAATCTAATAATAGGGACACAATATATCCTATGAGTAGAGAAGAAGCAATTGAAGTTATTCTAAATCATATGCCAGAAAATACAATTTACAGTGCAACAACAGGTCGGGCTACTCGTGAGTTATTCTTTCTTAGAGAAAAGAGAAATGAAACTAAGATGAATGATTTTTTAAATGTAGGTTCCATGGGACATGCAAGCTCAGTGGCCCTAGGTATTGCATTAGAAAAGAAAGACAGAAAAGTAGTTGTACTTGATGGAGATAGTGCAGCAATGATGCACATGGGATCCATGACGATGATGAGTAAGCTGGATTTACCGAATTATATTCATATAGTATTGAATAATGGTGCACATGAATCGGTAGGTGGACAGCCTTCAGTAGGGCATAAAATTGACTTTACTAAAATTGCTGAAGCGTGTGGATATGCGACTATAGGTAAAGCTGTTGAGACGGAAAGTGAGTTGATTAAAGCAATTGGAGATTTGAGTAATTGTGGAAAAGCAGCTTTTATTGACTGTCGTATTCATAAGGGGTTAAATAGCAACTTACCGCCTATTGTATTTAACCATAGAGAAGCGATAGATGCGTTGATTGAAAACTTAAATGATAAAAATTAAAAAGGTAAATTAAAGAAAGGAATGAAAAGTATGAATAGCATGAATAGCATTGAGCAAACAAGAGAGTTTTTGAAATCTATTGGTCAGCCAGGGGGAGATGCGTATGAATTACCTACTTCAGAAAAAAGATTTAACGATGGTGGACAATATCGTTTTGAAGTACCAGGTATTCAAGGTCCAAAAGTGATGAAGGCACTTTTAGAAGCTATGGATAGTTATGGACTTTATTTACATAGAGTGACACAAACACAAGGAATTATGAGACTGACTGATGATGAAATTGGTAAAATGGTCGAACTAGCTAAAGAATACCAGACAGATCTTATTCTTGCAATTGGACCACGTGCAACAACAGATACTAGTGCATCTGTTCATACACCAGAAGGTGTTCGGATGGGATATCGCCTTCGAGGACAAGAGCAGATTGTTAGGGCAATTGAAGATGTAAAGAGAGCTGCAAAATTAGGATGTCGTGGATTTCTCGTATACGATGAAGGATGTTTATGGGTATTGAACGAAATGAGAAAAGTAGGAGAAATTCCTAAAGATTGTCATTTTAAAATTTCAGCACATGCAGGACATGGAAATCCTTGTTCTGCTAAAGTTCTTGAAATGCTTGGAGCAGATTCTATCAACCCAGTTAGGGATATTCAATTACAAATGCTTGCATCTATGCGTCAATCTATAGATTGTCCAATTGATATTCATACTGAAAATCCAAAGTCTACAGGCGGATTTATTCGTCATTATGAAGTTCCAGAAATGATTAGGATTGCTTCGCCAATTTACTTAAAAACGGGTGGCTCTGTAGCAGCAACGCATAGTTGGGACTCTACGGAAGACGATGCACGTAAACGCGCAAAACAATGTGCCCTTGTAAAGAGAATGATTGATGAGTATTATCCTGACGCAATTCAGTCACCTCGTGGATGTTTACTTTAAAATATATAGGGAGGGTTATTATGAGACATCATTTATACAATCCGGAATTTAAATTTATTGTTGAACCGGAACATTTTAATAAATATACAGAGCGTGAAGTGCTTCAATATTGTTTGGGAGCAACTATGTACATGCCGGGGTTTAAAGATTTCACACCCAAGATTTTGAATCATTCTATGCCAGCTCTGACTACAATGGTTTTATGTTTTGAGGATGCTTGCCCAGAGGAAAAGGTACCGGAAGCAATGGAGAATGTTCATCATCTTTTAGCAAATGTGACACAGGCAGTAGATGAGGGGAAATTAGATCCAGATTTTGTTCCACTTATTTTTGTGCGAGTACGAAACCTTGCTCAATTCAAAGCTTTTGCTGAGAAACTTACTAAGCAGGAAGTTCGTTCTCTTTGTGGAATTAATTTCCCTAAGTTTAATGCAGAAAATGGATATGAGTATTATGCTTATTTACAGGATTTAAATGATCGTTTTGGCGAAATACTTTATGGTATGCCTATTATTGAAGATCCAGAAGTTGCATATAAAGAAACACGTATGTCTGAGTTATTAGGTATCAAAAAGATATTAGATAAATATAGACATTTAGTATTGCAGGTACGAGTTGGTGGTACAGATTTTAGTTCAGTATTTGGTGTGCGTAGAGGTGTGGATTATAGCTTATATGATATTATGGCAGTTCGTGAATGCTTAAGTGATATTATTAATGTGTGTGGCAGAAATAATGATTATGTTATTTCAGGACCAGTTTGGGAATATTTCCGTGCACCGAAAGAAATGATGTTTGAAGAACTACCACATCATGGAATTGAAGATTACCTTATGAGAAGGCAGCCGCTTGTAAATGGTGAAATTGATGGTTTACTTAGGGAAGTTATTTTAGATAAAGCAAATGGGTTTGTTGGTCGTACAGTAATTCATCCGTCACATGTTAAATTTGTAAATGCAATGATGGCAGTGACGCAAGAGGAATATGATGATGCTTGTCAAATTCTTGGAACTGGAGGTGGCGTTGTCAAAGGGTGTGGTGGAAATAAAATGAATGAGATTAAACCACATACCAACTGGGCAAAAAAGATTTACAATCGTGCAAGAGCATATGGTGTAATTAGAAATGAAAGTGGATATGTAAAACTGTTTGCTGTGAATGAGTGAGAGGATAATTGAACGTAAAGAGGTACTGGCTGGCGCAAAGAATGGAGGAAAATATGTTTGAAATAACAACACCTATTAATGATGAAACAATTTCAAATTTAGAAATCGGTAATATAATTTATGTTTCAGGTTACATATTTTGTGGGAGAGATGCAGTCCTTCCAAAAGTAATAAATGAACTAAATAATGGGAATATAGAGTTATTAGAAATGTTAAAGGGTGGTGTGATTTTTCATACAGCCGTTAGTCCTGCAGGAGTTGGACCTACATCAAGCAATAAGCTTGAGATTGAATCAAGTATGAAGACACTTTCTGAGTTTGGAATTAAAATGCATTTAGGTAAGGGTGCAATAAAAAAAGATACAGTGAAAGATTTAAATGAGAACAATTCTGTATTTGCAGTTATGCCACCGGTTACAGCTTTGCTGGGAGCAAAGACTACTGAGAGAGAATGTATTGCTTTTCCAGAACTTGGTATGGAAGCGTTATATAGAATAAAAGTAGATAAGTATCCAGTTATTATCGGTGCTGCACATGGAAGGAGTATTTATGATGAATAATGAAGAAATAATGAGTAGGGTAAGAGATACTCTTGTTACTGCGGGCTCTACTTTTACACAAGATAAAAAAGATGCTTATCAACGAGCTATTGAAAATGAAGAAAATGAAAAAGCTAAATGGGTATTGCAAACTATTCTTGAGAATGCAGAAGTTGCAGAAAGAGATAGAAGTCCTTTATGTGATGATTCGGGAATTCCACATCTAGTATTAGAAGTAGGCTCTCAATGTGCAGTAACCGGAGATATGATAGATGCTATCAAAGAAGGTATTGCTGAAGGACTAAGAAAATTACCTGGCCGTCCTATGGGAATTATGGGAGATGATTTTTGTAGAATTGATCAATCAGGAGGCTTAAATGCTGATCCGGCTGGGGTTGAACCTTCTCCAATAATTATTAGAAAAACAGAAGAGGACGTGATTCGACTTCATATTATGATGTTTGGAGGAGGACCAGCAATTCGTGCAAAAACGTATAGAGTATTTCATAAACATAATACAAAAAACGTTTTGGATGAAATCGTAAATTGGGCTAAGGAAGGAGTATCTTTATTAGGATGTTCACCATGTACGTTAGCTGTTGGAGTGGGAAGATCGCATTTTGAAGCTACATCTATGATGATGCAAGCACTAGTTGATGGTAATTATAATATTCAAAGTGATATGGAGAGAGAAATTACAAAACGAGTAAATGAAACTAATATTGGACCACTTGGACTTCATGGAAAAACAAGTGTGTTAGCTACATTTATGAAAGTTGGACCTCAGAGAGCAAGTGGTGTTCGTATTGTTTGTGTTAGACCATGTTGTTGTTTTGAGCCAAGGATAGCTAGTGTAGAACTATAAGATAGGGTATTAGTATCTATATATTTAATTGCGTTACGAATTATATTTCTTGAAACACCGTAATATGTTGCGGTGTTTCGTGGCTAAATTATAAATTTTTTATATGGGGAATATCTTAGTTGTGGACATGTTAAAAATATATAAATAAAATGGAATTTGTTGTACAATGAAAATGATTGATAGTATAAGGAGTTTTATGGAAAATGAGTGAAGGGTACAGAGATAAGTTACTTAACATAAAAATGTCAGAAAAATTAGGGGGGGGGTATAGAAAAAAACAAAAAATAAATGGGATTCAAGATAGAAAATTAGTTACTGTATTGGTAATAATTATTTTGTTTCAAATAATGGGAGCCCTTTTTGTTGGTTTTCAAAAGCAGGAATATCATATAGATGAAATCTATAGTTATAATTTCTCGAATAGTGTTAAAGCAGAAAAATTTGCAGAAGCAGATTGGTTAAAGACAAAGTGGATTGACGGAAATGAGTTTGATGAACTTGTGACTGTTCAAGAAGGGGAAAGATTTAATTATGCAGCACCTTATAGAAACACCTCATTAGACGCTCATCCTCCACTTTATTATTGGGCTTTGCATACTGTGTGTTCAATATTTCCGGATTCGTTCAGTAAATGGCTGGGAATAGGGATCAATTTGTTGTTTTTTTTGTTGTTGCTGAAGTGTTTATCTTCCTTATTTCGAGAGAACTGATACATACAAAAATGTTTCAGTTGTTGCCCGTGATTTTATATGGGTTTTCGCTGTATGCAGTTGACACAATTACATTTATCAGAATGTATATGCTGTTAACGATGATTACAATGATTTTTGTGTATCAAAGTCTGAAAATCATGAGAGAATCGATTACAATAAAAACGATGATTCCATTGTGTATTACAATATATTTAGGGGCAATGACACAGTATTACTTCTTAGTGTTTGCATTTTGGGGATGTTTGAGTTTTATTATTTATTTATTGAAGAATAAAAGATTCAAAGAAATGATGACTTATGCCGTGGGAGCATTAATGAGTGTTATTTTGATGTTTCTTTCATTTCCTTATGTTGTCGAGCACGTTACCGGTTCGGAAACGAATAACATCGGGAATGAGGTGACAAGAGCGCTATTTGATTTCAAATTATGGCTTATACAGTTGTATAATCTAGTGAAAGCAACGATTTATAAGATTAGCAGTATACCAGTTATTTCAATTGCGATTGTTGCTTTTGTTATTGTCTTGATAATTGTATTACTGTTAAAGGCATATAAAGAAAAATCTTTTAACAAAAGGCTTTTTAAAACGAGAGAGTTGGTATGGATTTTTGCTGCTTTTACGCTTTCTGTGATAACAATTGCGAAAGTAGGCGGAGATTATGTATATTTGAGATATATTTATTTTATTATTCCATTGATGTATATAGGTGTGATTGTAGTTATTGATTATTTATCAATCAATTATAAGAAGTTACAGACTGTACTTATGGGATTGGCTCTTTGTTTTGCTGTGACAAATTGCATAGTTGGAATAGTATACAAATCATCGGGGTATCTTCAAATTTCAACTGCAAAAGAAACGGCAAGGGTAACGGAGTATAAAGATTTAAATATAATTATGGTTGCTAGTGATTTAAACAGGAGTGCTGAACTAACAGGTAACTTTACAAAAATCCGTGAATTTGATTCTGTATATATAAATGAATTGGAGCCGATACTTTCTGAGCATGTGTTTGAAGATTGTATAGAAGAAAATGGGAAATGTGTTATTTATGTACCGACAGATACATATTGGATTTCAGGTTATGATGCTGAGGAAGTGTTAAAAGAGCTGATAGGAACAAAAGAGTTGTCCTACTCTAAAATATCGAATGGCAGTTTAGGGGAATATTACTTAGTGGAGTGATGTTACAAACTGTAGCGAAATGATATTTATACAAGGAGAGGACAAAATGATGATTAATAAAAATAATATATTATCAGTAGTTGTATCGGTGTACAATGAAGAAGAAGTGCTTCAGGCATTTTATGAAATGTTTGATAAAGTTAAGGAACGATTTCAATGGAAATATGAGTTGATTTTTGTAAACGATGGAAGCTGCGACAAAAGCCGAGAAATATTAGATGATTTGGCGAAGAAAGATAAGAATGTGAAAGTAATTCATTTTTCAAGAAATTTTGGTCATGAAGCAGCTATGATAGCAGGCATTGATTATGCATCCGGAGAGGGTATTATCTGTATGGATGCAGATTTACAGCATCCGTTAGACTGTATTTTCTCTATCGTGGATAAATTCAATGATGGATATGAAGTGATCAGTATGGTAAGAATGGCGAACAAATCTGCGGGAATATTGAAAAATATTACATCGAGTGCGTTCTATAAAATAATAAACATACTTTCAAATCAAACTTCTTTTCAGGAAAATGCTTCTGATTTTTTTGCAATCAGCAGAAATGTGGCAGATGTATTAAAGAATAATTATAGAGAAAAAAATAGATTTTTAAGAGGATATGTTCAGTGTGTGGGATTTAAAAATACCACTTTAGAATATGTGGCAGATAAAAGATTAGGAGGCGAAAGTCACTATAATTTTAAGAACTTGCTGAAATTCTCTATGAACACAATCGTATGTTTTCAGATTTTCCACTGAAGATTAGTAGTTATATGGGATTGCTAAGTGCATTAATTGGATTTGCACTGCTTATATATACACTTTTTACATATAAGGGAGCCCCGAATGGATATGCGACAATCGTTATTATGATGTGCTTTTTCTTTTCCGTACTTTTTATTATTCTAGGTATTATAGGTGAATATTTGGCAATTCTGTTTTCAGAAGTGAAAGATAGACCAATTTATATTATTGATGAGAAGGAAAATTTTGGTAAGGAGTTTTCTGATGATTAAGGAAGTTTATAAAAGAAATAAAAGAATTATTCATTATGTTATTGTGGGTGGATTAACTACTGTAGTAAGTTTAGCCAGTTATTATATATGTGTCATTTCCTTTCTTGATCCGAAAAATCCGATTCAATTGCAGATTGCGAATATAATCTCATGGATTTGCGCGGTAGCCTTTGCATATGTTACCAACAGAAAGTTTGTATTTGAAAGTACGGTACAAAATAAATTACAGGAAGCAGCAAAATTTGTTGCGGCCAGACTTTCGACACTGATTATTGATTTGGTTTGTATGGCTTTGTTCGTAAGTGTGCTTGCATTTAACGATAAAATTGCTAAACTTGCGGTGCAATTTATTGTATTTATCTTGAATTATATATTTAGTAAGTATATGGTATTTAAGAATAAAGTTTCTTAATGAAAAAATAAATTTGAAAGAAGTGATAAGGTTATGGAAAAGATACTGGTGACTAGATCGTCTATGCCTCCTATGGAAGAATACATAGATGAAATTAAAGAATTATGGGACAGCCATTGGCTGACGAATATGGGAGCAAAACACAGACAACTGGAGGCAGAGTTAAAGGAATACTTGGGAGTGGAAGGTGTTTCTCTTTTTACAAATGGACATATGGCATTGGAGCTTGCAATTCAGGCGATGAATTTATCGGGTGAAGTGATTACAACACCGTTTACATTTGCGTCAACAACACATGCGATTGTGAGAAATGGTCTAACACCGGTATTTTGTGATGTAGATCCGGAAGACTTCACAATAGATGTGAACCAGTTGGAAAGTCTGATAACAGATCGGACATCAGCCATTATTCCGATTCATGTGTACGGAAGCATTTGTAACGTAGAAGAGATTGAGCGGATTGCGAAAAAATATGGACTGAAAGTAATTTATGATGCAGCACATACATTTGGAGTAAAGTATAAAGGGAAAGGGATAGGAGCATATGGAGATGCCTCGATGTTCAGTTTCCATGCAACAAAAGTATATAATTCTATTGAAGGTGGGGCAATCACATTCCATAACGAAGAGTTTGGCGAACAATTACAGAGACTTAAGAATTTTGGTATTCGAAGTGAAGAAGTAATTGATAGCATTGGAGCAAATGCAAAGATGAATGAGTTTCAAGCTGCAATGGGATTGTGTAATTTGAGACATGTTGAAGAGGAGATTGAAAAAAGACGCAAGGTATATGAAAAGTATGTAGAATTACTGTCTAATGTAGAAGGAATTCAATTCCTGAAGCAGCAAGAAGATGTACAACCTAATTACGCATATTTTCCGGTTGTTTTTCATGAAAAGGAATTTGGAGCATCACGAAATGAAGTGTGTGAGGCATTAAAACAAGAAGAGATATACGCTCGCAAATATTTCTATCCATTGACAAACGAATTTGATTGTTTTCATGGAAAATATGATGTAAATGACACTCCGGTTGCACTTCATATTTCAAAACGAGTATTAACACTTCCGATGTATGCAGATTTGAGTATAGAAGATGTGGAGAGAATTTGTAATGTTATTTTAAAACTAAAGAAATAAAAGGAGAAGGATATGAGAACATATTTAGTAACAGGCGGAGCAGGATTTATTGGTTCAAATTATATTCATTATATGTTTAAAAAGTATGATAATGAGATTCGAATTATCAATGTGGACAAACTTACATATGCAGGAAATTTAGAAAATTTAAAATCAGTAGAGGATAGAGAAAACTATACATTTATTAAAACAGATATTTGTGATTCAGAGACAATTCATAAAATTTTTGAAGAAAATGAGATTGACAGAGTTGTTCATTTTGCCGCAGAAAGTCATGTAGACAGAAGCATTCGTGACCCAGAGGTGTTTGTAAAGACAAATGTTTTGGGAACACTTGTTATGTTGAATGCAGCAAAAGCAGCCTGGGAATTGCCAGATGGAACATTTAAGGAAGATAAGAAATTTTTACATGTTTCCACAGATGAAGTATATGGTTCTTTGGAAGATGATGGAAGTTATTTCTATGAGACAACACCATATGATCCACATAGTCCATATTCTGCAAGTAAGGCATCTTCAGATATGCTTGTAAAATCTTATATGGATACTTATAAATTTCCGGCAAATATTACGAATTGTAGCAACAATTATGGTCCATATCAATTTCCGGAGAAGCTGATTCCATTGATCATTAATAATGCATTACAGGGAAAATCACTTCCGGTTTATGGCGATGGAAAGAATGTAAGAGACTGGCTGTATGTGGAGGATCATGCAAAAGGAATCGATATGGTTCAGGAAAAGGGAAGACTTTTTGAGACTTATAATATTGGTGGACATAATGAGAAACAAAATATTGAGATTATTCATATTATTTTAGATACACTTCAAGAAATGCTTCCAGAGGGAGATCCTAGAAAAGAACTTGTGAGTGAACAATTGATTACTTATGTAGAAGATCGTAAAGGTCATGACAGACGATATGCAATTGCTCCGGATAAGATTAAAAAAGAAGTAGGTTGGGTTCCGGATACGATGTTTGAAGAGGGAATCAAACTCACAATCAAATGGTTCTTTGAGAATGAAGATTGGATGAAAAATGTAACGAGTGGTGATTATCAAAAGTATTATGAGGAAATGTATCAATAGATAATCGTAAATGTAGAAGACAAAGGAGAAGGGTGCTGTATGAAAGGGATTATATTAGCAGGAGGTTCGGGAACAAGATTATATCCGCTTACGAAAGCGGTTTCCAAACAGATTATGCCGGTGTATGATAAACCGATGATTTATTATCCGCTGTCAGTTTTAATGTTAGCCGGTATTAATGAGATTTTGATCATCTCAACACCACGTGATTTGCCGGTTTTTCAAGAACTTTTAGGGACAGGAGAACAGATTGGATTGAAGCTTTCTTATGCAGTTCAGGAAGAGCCGAAAGGACTTGCAGAGGCATTTATCATTGGGGAAGAGTTTATTGGAGATGACCGAGTAGCGCTTGTACTTGGAGATAATATTTTTTACGGACAGAATTTTTCAAATACTTTGAAGCGAGTAGCAGAACGGGAAGAAGGTGCTACTGTATTCGGGTATTATGTGAAAAATCCGGAAGATTATGGTGTGGCAGAATTTGATGAAGAGATGAATGTGATTTCTATTGAAGAAAAACCAGAACATCCAAAGTCCAATTATGCAATTCCAGGGTTATATTTTTATGATAATGATGTCGTTGAGATTGCAAAGACAATCACACCTTCTGCAAGAGGGGAACTGGAAATTACGAGTGTAAATAATGAGTATTTAAAACGTGGTAAGCTTAAAGTGCAACTGCTTGGCCGAGGATTTGCATGGCTGGATACCGGAAATCCAGATGCTTTGATGGAGGCTGCTAACTATATTGCAACAATTCAAAAAAGACAGGGATTGTATGTTTCATGTATTGAAGAGATTGCTTACAAACGCGGGTTTATTGATAAAGAGCAGTTGAAACACGTGGCTCAAGATTTGCTGAAGACACCGTATGGAGAGTATCTGATGGAGATCGCAGAGGGGAAATAATAATATATATAGAGGCCTTAAGATGAAGATTAGTATTTTACATTTATCGGATTTGCATATTGTTAATAAGAACGGAACATATTCTGAAGTACTTGGAAATTTGATTGGGGATATAGAAAAACAATGTCAATATTTACAAAATATCATAATAGTTATAACAGGAGACATCGTTGATAAAGCAAAATTTAGCTCAGAAAATATTGCGGTTGTAATAGAATTTTTTAAAGCTCTTAGCAAGGCATTAGGAAATAAAGTTATAGGTATTCAAGTTACACCAGGTAATCATGATAAAGAGCAACATGAATTTAATAAGAAGTTGGTAGATGTTCAAAGAGAATCTGATGTAACAGCGAAAATAGAGAGCGCAGATTGGCAATATTATCTTGTATCA
>ERZ791785.300-NODE-300-length-48657-cov-12.198819_pt1 | contig 48657 bp, 40 predicted proteins | sample MGYA00509947_ERZ791785 | MGnify/ENA primary metagenome ERZ791785 (study PRJEB30046, sample SAMN00791982) | human gut metagenome | study: EMG produced TPA metagenomics assembly of the A metagenome-wide association study of gut microbiota in type 2... | reverse complement strand
ATCTTACATATCAGCCACAGCCTGCCCGTCTCTACACCCCTTGTTTCAACAAATCTCAATTTATAGTAAGGTCTCATATTTTGGCATTATACCAATACCGAGTGCATAAGGACCTGTATGGCAGGCGGTAGCTACTCCTATACGCGTTGGAAAATATTCTGTACTTTCAACACATTTTACAGAAAAAGTTTCTTCAACAACCTGTCTGTATTCGTCTTTTTCTTCAAAATCACATCCCGAATCTACGTTAAAAAGATAATCTTCATAAGATAAATTGTTATCTGAAAAATGCTTTTTACAGCAGTCAAGCATACTCAACTTGGCTTTTTTTCTGGTTCGGCTTATTCCGCCGATATTAAGCTCTCCATTTTTAAGAACAATTACAGGAAGAATACTTAATTTACCACTGATTAATCGTGCAAGCTTACCGATACGCCCGCCTTTTTGAAGATAATCAAGTGAACCGACTGTAAAATATATTCGTCCAAGGTCTGTCATTCTGGTAAGGACTCTTACAGCATCATCATAATCGACATTATCCTTGCTCATTCTTTCGGCTTCATGGACAAATAATGCCATAGAAGAGGAATTCTGCATAGAATTAAATATAGTTATCTTTGCATCAGGATAATCTTCAAGAATCTGGTCGCGGGCATTTGTTGCAGAATTATATGAACCACTGAATAAAGTGGAGATGCATATGCATATTATAGGAACACCTGCTGTAACAGATGGCATAAAAGCATCAATAAAATCCTGAATAGTTGGAAGTGATGACTTGGGATATGAACCCTCCTCAATCATTTGTCTGTAAAATTCGTCATCAGTTATATCAATCTGCTCTTTATAATACTTCTCACCGTCAAATGTAACGTAAAGAGGTACGAGACCTATATTATTACTGTCTGTATATTCTTTTGATAAATCACAAGCTGTGTCACTTATAACTTTAAACATAATTAATCTCCATTCTGCAGGTGATTTCTAATATCAAAAATATCACGAATCATATTAAATGGATTCGCAATAATGGCAGCTTTGTGACGCCTGCGGCACAAATAGCCGGTTCATTAATGAACTTGCATAAGTATTATTGTTAATATTAATACTGATTTTTAACAATTCCGTCATCAAATCGTTATGCATACTTTAAGTTGTATTATTAGCATTTTGATTTCAATGTCTATAATCATAACATGTAGTTTTGAAAACTACAAGACAAAATACAGATAAAAATAAAAAATATAATTTAAACTTAACATTTCTGTAACATTCGTATATAATAGTAGAAGTATCTGACTAAAATATAATGATAGCAGATGTACATGACTATAATATATTAAATATAATATTGGGAGATTATAATATGAAAATAATAGATGTGAATACAGGAGTATATGAAAAAAATGATGAGATAGCGAAAAGAGTCAATGACTATTTTCATAATAAAGGAATAAATGTATTTAATTTTCTTGGAACACCCGGTTCAGGAAAGACTACGTTACTTGAAAAAATAGCTGAAAAAATGGATAAGTCTAAGCTTGCCGTCATTGAAGGTGATTTATATACAGACCAGGATGCGGAGAGAATGGAAAAGCTTGGCATAAGAACTGTACAGCTTAATACTAAGGGGGCGTGCCATCTTGAAGCAGAGATGATAGAGCAGGCAATAAAAGAGATTAATCTGGATGGAATCGAAACTGTGATTATAGATAATATCGGTAATCTTGTCTGTACAGCAGAATTTAAGATTGGCGAAGATGTAAGAGTTACAGTATCAAGTGTAACAGAAGGCAATGATAAGCCTTCAAAGTATCCGCTTATGTTTGAAACAACCGATGTGCTGGTTATTAATAAAATGGATCTTGCACCGTATACTAATTTTGATGTTGAAGCATTTGAAAAGGCTGTAAGAGAAGTTAATACACATTGCATTATTGTAAGGGCAAGTGCATTTAAAAATGAAGGCGTTGATGAAACAATAGCTGCGATGAAGCAGGCAGTAAATATGTAATTGTTCAATATATTTATAAAAACAGATATCGGTAATAAACATATACCAAATAAAGGAATAGTGATAATAAAGATACAAATCAGGTTGGGAATAAATAATACCGTGAAAGGGGAAAATAAATGAAAGTTACAACATTTTTAACAGAGGGATTTGAAACAGTGGAGGCACTTGCAGTAGTTGATATATTAAGAAGAGCAGGAATTACGGTTGACCTTGTATCTGTATCCGGTGAAAAAGCTGTAAAAAGTGCGCAGGGAGTGGTCGTTAATGCTGAATATACATTTGACGGACATGACATTGATGACACAGATGTAATATTTCTTCCGGGTGGTCCGGGACATAAGCTCTATGAAAAGAATGATAAGCTTATAGCACAAATAAGAGATTTTAATAATAAGAATAAATATATAGCAGCAATATGTGCAGCACCTAGTATTCTTGGAAGAATGGGAATACTTGAAGGTAAGAATGCAACATGTTTTCCGGGTTTTGAAGGTGAATTAAAGGGAGCTAAACTTGCTGATGTTAAGCAGAGGGTTGTTACAGATGGTAATATTATCACTTCAAGAGGAATGGGAACGTCTGTTGATTTAGGGCTTGAACTTGTAAAGCTTCTTGCAGGGGAAGAAAAGGCAGAAGAACTTGCTGTAAGTACACAGTATAGGTAAAAACAGGGATATTACACTTTTATTAATTAAGCATTATAACATGTGGATTAGATTAACAGGGGATTATGATGAATAGAGATTTTGAAGATTATGATGATGAATACAGACTTGATTATCAGAGACAGATAAGACGTGAGCAAAGAAGAAAAAAGCTTATGGATGAAAAAAGAGCAAGACAGTTACGTGTAAAAAAGATTAAGAGAATTATAGCATCGGTAGCTGCACTTGCAGTTATTACAACTACTGCGGCTGTGTCAGTATATATGACAAAAAATGATGATACCCAAAGCAGTGTAAGCCCTAAGGAGACATTGGAAGTAGCAGCAGATATTAACAATTCGGCAGCTGACAGAAAACAGGCAGTGTATCCTGCCGTAAGTGCTTCATATGCAGAGATAGAAGATGAAGAAGTTAAGAGTCCATATATTGCACTTCTTGATGTGGAAAATAATTCTCTGATTGCCGGAAGAAGCAGTGACCAGCTGATATATCCCGCATCAATGACTAAGGTTATGACACTTATAGTGGCCGTTGAAAATATTGCAGATATGAACAGCACCTATACAATGTCGGCAGAGATGATTTCATATCTTGTATCGCAGGAGGCATCAAGAGCAGGATTTAATCCGGGCGAGGTCGTATCTTTTAATGATTTGTTATACGGACTTATTCTTCCATCAGGAGCAGACAGCGCCGTAGCTTTATCAGAGATGGTTGGTGGAACAGAAGAACAATTTGCACAGCTTATGAATAAGAAATGTGAAGAACTTGGACTTAAGAATACACATTTTGTAAATGCATCAGGATTATTTGATGAGAACCAGTATACAACACCATTAGAGATGGCTATGATAATGAAATATGCTATGTCTAATGAGTTATGTGCAAAGGTATTATCAACATATCAGTATACAACAGCACCGACAGAGCAGCATCCGGAGGGAATACTTCTTACAAGTACAATGTTTAGCAGAATGTATGGAACTGAGGTTGAAGGAGTGACAATATCTGCCGGAAAGACAGGTTATACGGATGAAGCCAAATGCTGTCTTGTAAGCTATGCAGAAAAAGATGGACATCACTATATTGCTGTAACAGCGGCGGCAGATTATAAGTGGCATGTTATATTTGATGATTTTGAAATATATAGGAATTATTTGCCACAGCTTCCAGCATAGTATGTTTACGATTTATATTTTTGATATTATTTATATGACTAATCAGTTCAGGATTAAACATAAGCAGGCTAAGGTATAAGAAATTATATAATAGTTGTTTCCAGAGACAGCTAAGAAAAATAAAATATCCGTTACGACATAAGAAATTGTATAATGGTTGTTTCCGGCCCATTTGTAATAAAGTTTGTTTAGGAGTGGAGATATATATATATATGGATGAAATTGAAAAGCACTATAATAAATTTAATGAGGAGAAGAGACTTACACGAAAGCATGGACAGGTTGAATTTATTACATCAATGAAATATATTCACAAATATCTTGATATATTGGCAAAGGAGAATAATATCAATGATAAATCAGAAATAAAGATTATGGATATCGGTGCCGGTACAGGAAGATATAGCGTAGCATTGTCAGATGAGGGATATGATGTTACAGCAGTTGAGTATGTAAAACATAATCTTGGTCTGTTAAAGGCTAAGAAAAGTGCGGTGAAGGCATATCAGGGAACGGCGGTTAATCTTAAACGCTTTAAGGATAATGATTATGACCTTACGCTTTTATTTGGTCCGATGTATCATTTGTTTGGATTTGATGATAAATTAAAGGCTTTAAATGAAGCAGTAAGGATAACTAAGCCTGGAGGCATCGTTCTTGTGGCTTACTGCATGAACGAATATTGTGTACTTACATATGCATTTAAACAGAATCATATAAAGGAGTGTCTGGAAAATGGCAAGTTAAGCGAAGATTTTCACTGTATACAGGAAAAGCAGGATTTGTATGATTATGTAAGACTTGATGATATAGATAAGTTAAATGAGGCGGCTGGTGTAAAGAGATTACAGATAATATCAGCCGATGGACCTGCCGATTATATGAGACAGATATTAAATGCAATGGATGATGAGACATTTAACCATTTTATAGAATACCACCTTGCAACCTGTGAAAGACCAGAGCTTATTGGAGCAGGAGCACATACGCTTGATATATTAAGGGTATAGGAATACTTAAAGTTATGGATGATATTTGACTTGAGATTCTAACGTTATTAGAAAATGCCTGCGGAATGGTATATATTGTAAAATTTCAGTCACGTAATCTATGAAATTTTATATAATAATATATAATCAGAAAAGAGGAGTCATTAAGTGAACAAAGGTTATAGATTTTTGTTGATGGGAAGTGACAAAAGACAGAAATATCTCTATGAGATTTTATGTGAAAAGGGTTACACAGCCACATATATGAATGATGAAGAGCTTGAAGAATATATCAGGTTGTGTGAATATAATAGTAACATGCATAAAGAAGATAGTATGTCAGAGGAAACATCAGCTATTGATGGAAGTATGCAATCAGATATTAATATTCAATTGGGTATGGTTGATGAAAGTAAGGCATGTGATGTACACAGTTTATTAAAGAAACAAAATATTTATTATGGGGAAAAAGGTACATGCGGCTATAATGTGCTGCTGCTTCCTGTGTCTTCAAGTGTTATATATTTTAATAAGCTTAAATGCATACTGAATAGTGATGAATATATATTTGGATGTAATTTTAATTGTGTTAAAGAACAAATAGAAAACACATATAATAATTCTGTAAAAAAGCTTAAATTCTATGAATATATGGCTGATGATGCAACAGCATACAAAAATTCAGTTGCAACAGCAGAAGGTGTAATAGCAGAGACAATCATTAGAAGTGATATTAATATCAATGGAAGTAACTGTCTTATCACAGGCTATGGCAGATGTGCGAGAATTATTGCAGACAGATTTAAGGTATTAAATAGTAATGTGACAATTATTGAAAGAATCGGACATAAAAGAGCGCAGGCAAGGGCATATGGATATAATGTAATTGATTTTAATTCGGATAATTCATCAGATTATTATAACGATTTTAATAAATATGATTATGTTATAAATACGGTGCCTCAAATGGTTGTGGATAAACATATGCTAGAGCGTTTTAACAGAAACGTAACTATAATTGATATAGCTTCAAAACCCGGTGGTGTTGATTATGATTATTGTAAGAAAAATAATATTAATGCCGTTAATGCGCTGGGACTTCCGGGAAAGTATTCACCGAAGACGTCGGCTGGGATATTATATGAGGTTATATCCGATAAATTACATTTATAGTTTACTGTTCCGGTTACGTTATAATCGTTTTACCTTTTTAATATGGATAAATCACATAGATTCAATATCATAGATAATATTGGTTATATAGATGTAAAGAAGTTATATTAGTGAAGTTTTGGAGGATTTATTATAAAATGGAAGGGAAATTATATGAAAATATTACAGTTGGATTAGTAATTACCGGTTCATTTTGTACATTTAAAAAGATAATTAACGTGATACAGAGTATGAAAGACAGGGGCATGGATATTGTCCCTGTTTTTTCAGAAAGAGTGCAAAATACAGATAACAGATTTAATAAAGCAGAAGAATTTATAAAAGAGGTCGAAGCAATTACTGGAAACAAAGGAATGTATTCAATAACAGATGCAGAGCCGGTCGGACCAAAGGGATTATTTGATGTATTATTAATTGCACCATGTACTGGAAACACTATGGCAAAGCTTGCCAACGGTATAACAGATTCGACAGCACTTATGGCGGCTAAAGCGCATTTGCGGAATGAAAAGCCGCTTGTAATCGCATTATCAACAAATGATGCGTTGGGAATGAACCTTAAAAATATCGGAATGCTGATGAATGTAAAAAATATCTATTTTGTACCATTTGGTCAGGATAATTATAATAAAAAACCATCATCAATGGTTGCGCATATGGATAGAACAGTTGATACAATAATAGCGGCACTTAATGGAAAGCAGGTGCAGCCTGTGGTAGTATCACCGTATTAATATATATCATCTAATGCTATATAAAGTTTTTTCTGTAAGAGTGTGGTGTAACGCCATACTCTTTTTTAAATTCCTTAATAAAATAATTAGCATCAGGTATACCAACAGATGAGCTGACATCCTGAATTTTCATATTAGTTCCTGATAACAGGATTGAAGCCTGTCTTAAGCGAAGCTTTTTAAGATAAGTCATAGGTGTTGTGTGAGTCTCTTTTTTAAACTCAGAAATAATATGTTTTTTGGAAAGTGCAATTTCAGTTGAAAGATGTTCAAGATTAATATCTTTATAATAATTGTGTTCAAAGTAATATAGGATACTTTGAACAAGAGCACTGTAATTATTATTATTATTTGCACGAATTGCATTACAAAAATCCCTAATCATATTCTCTTTTGAAAACAGTATTTCATCAACACTTTTAGAATTAGATGTAGCGATAGTATTTTTACGGGATAATGTATCAATAATATATATTGGAAGCCCGGCTTTCATGGCAGCAAGTCTTACTGTTGTTCTGGTAATTGCTGCGGCAACCTTTTCAATTTCCATAGTTGTACCTATTTGTTTTAGGTATTTAACGTCGGCCTGCATATTGTGTAAATCAAGGAGAGCACTTCTTGAATTTCCATTTTCAATATCAATAATAAAACGTTGTTCATAATAGTATCTTTTTTCAAGCATTTGTATATTATTCTTTCTTTTAATATCATTAAAATCTTCATCTGAATATCCAACACTAATATTGTTAATTCTTCTAATCTTAGGCAGATTATCAATTCCAAGAACAGACAATAGCGAATCAGTTATATGAAATGCATCTTTTTCTGTAAGAACCGGAAGAGAATTATAGTATGAAAAGAAATCCTTTATTGTAATATCATTAATGTGATAATTGTTAAAAATTTTATTAACATCATTGGTACTAAGAAGCATAGAACAAAATGGACCGATAATAACTGGCTGTTGTTCAGGTTTTAATATAATATAGTGAAGTAAAAAACAGTCAGTAAGATAAATTATTTCATCATAATCAGAAATTAATCTGTTAATGTTATCGATTGTAATTGCAGTCTGTGCATTATGAAAATGGAATTTTTCAACAAATTTATCAATATCATTAATGGAATTTATAATCTGAATATTTACGTTAAAAAGTTCTTTTAATAAATTAAGAGAAATAATAAGATTATCATTAGTCGAATTTTTATTCATAAAATCTCCATTTCTGAGCAGAGTTTGTTGCGGGTAGGCGAAGAAAAATCCGCGCATACGATTGTCCTTCTGCCATCAGTGGCTATTTGTTCTGCTCAGAAACATATAGCCGTGTGGTAAAATAGGTAAAAAAATTACTATAAAGGTTAATATAATTCTATTATTAAATGATAATGAAATGGTATTGTAATGTCAAGCAAAAGACATGTGTATTGCAGCAATAGTTATTTAACAAAAGTATATTATCATTTAAGAAAGGGTAGGTGCGATATGGATAATGGTAAAAATTATCAAAGGTATATCAAACAGGATGGAATACATTTTGTGCCTGTTTGGAGAATTATAGGTTTTAGTGGAGCTAATATGGCTGTTAATCTCTATATGGGATTAACAATGATTATGTCATATTATCTGAATGGATATGTTGGAATGGCAGTTGTACTGGCATCAAGTTTTTCAACAATTATGCGTATATGGGATGGTATTACTGACCCATTAGTAGGTTTTTTTGTAGATAAGGCAGGTGGAAAAGTTGGTAAGACAAGGCTGTGTCTGGTTGCAGGAGGTGTTTTACTATTTGTAAATAGTTTTTTGATGTTTAATGTAACAGACAGATTGCCGGATAACGGAGCATTAAGATCTATATTCTTTATTATATTTACGCTTATTTATTATATTGGCTATACATTTTTAAATATAAGTAATCATGTTGGTAATGTATGTCTTACAAATGATCCTGAACAAAGACCAGTTCTTAGTATTGTGGGAACAGTTCTTGTAAGAAGTATGAGAGCCTTAATGCAGATTGTTACGGCTGCACTTGCAGTAAAATATGGTTCAATGAGAAGTGCAGGATTATTCCATGAGTACTGGCTTATTGTTGCAGTAATTGCGACTGTAGGAATTATCATTGCTTATATTTCAATAAGACCAAAGGATATTCCATTCTTTAGTGAAACAGGGGCACAGGAGGAAGGTAATCAGAAGGTTAAAATGTCAGATTACCTTACAGTAATTAAGGAGAACAGACCATTAAGAATGATGGTAGTAGCAAGAGCAACAGATCAGTTTGCAAATACATGTAAGACAAGTGCAATAACTCTTGTTTTATATGGAATAGTAGCCGGAAATTATAAACTGTCAGGTGGATGGACAATGTATACGACAGTAATCGGTCTTGTGATGATGGCATTAGGAATTGGTACAATCGGCAGAAAACTTGGTATGAAGAAAGCCATGCAGGTTGGAAGCTGGGGAATTATAGTTATGGATACAATAGCTATATTAACGTGGATGATATGTGATCCAAAAACATTAAATCTTCCAGGTTATACAAATGGATATGGACAGGCGTTTACAGGACTTACATTATTTACGGTATTATTATTTGTTGTAACTGTAGTAGGCGGAGGTTTCCAGATGATAACCAGTTCAATAGTTCCACCAATGATTGCAGATGTAAATGATTATGAGGCAAGCAGAAGCGGCAAGTACATACCTGGTATGGTAGGAACATTATTCAGTTTTCTTGATAAGATGATTTCAGCATTTGGACCTATGTTTGTAGGTGTAGGATTTGCAGCAATTGGATTTGCTGATGCGTTTCCTGATATCAACACACCTTATAGTTTCAAACTGCTTTTAATTAGTCTCTTATTCTATTATGGTTTTGAATTAATAGGAGCAGTATGTAACCTTATTGCAATGAAGTTCTATGATTTAACACCTGAAAAGATGAAAGAAGTTGAAGAAAAATTATATAAGATGAGAAAGAATGATAACTAATTGGATTTTCTAAGAAATGGAGATTATATGATAAATATAAATGATAACTGGAAGTTTACAAAGCTGCCGGATATTAACAGCATACAGGATATAAATCATATATCAGAGCAGGAATTTGAAAAATTATCATTTGATAATATAAAACTGCCTCATACATGGTATGAGGATGGCAATTTATATGATGGATGTGCTGTGTATATAAAGAAATGTCTGATAAATACAGATAGTGACAAGCGTATATTTATTAATTTTGAAGGTGTTGAAAGATGGTGCCGTGTATTTGTTAATAATGAATTGATAGGAGAACATAAAGGTGGATATTCTGCATTTACATTTGATATTACAGAACAATGTATGGCAGGAGTTGAAAACACAATAACAGTTCTTGTGGATAACCGTTCATGGAATATAATATCACCACTTGCAGGCGATTTTACGGTATTTGGTGGTATATATAGAAATGTATCAATAATAGAAACAAAAAAAGATTGTTTTGACCGTACATTTTATGGAACAGATGGAGTTATTGTAAATACAGATATGAGTGGTAATGATGGTGTTGTTAATGTAACATCCTATATTACATCTGATAAATTAGATGATGTGGTTATTAGATATGTACTTAAAGATAATAGTAATAACATTGTGCTTTCAGAAATAATTGAACCTGTAAAAATGTTAACTGATAAAAATGTTAATGATTTAGAAAAATCCGGTGCATATAAATTAAACAATCGTTTTATTATAGATACACCACATCTGTGGAATGGTCTTGACAATCCTGAAATGTACAGTTTTGAGGCAGAGATTATAAAAAATGATAAGATAATTGACTATGTAAATAAGCTTGTGGGTTTTAAAAAGGTTAGCATTGATGCAAAAAACGGCTTTTACCTTAATGGTAAAAATATTAAGATAAAAGGGGTGGCAAAACATCAGGATTATGCAGGTGTGTTTAATGCAACTGATAGTTCCCATTGGGAAATGGATATGTCAGATCTGCTTGATATAGGAGCTAACAGCGTAAGATTATCACATTATCAGCATCCGCAGGGAATGTATAATCTGTGCGATGAAAATGGAATGATTGTATGGGCAGAGATACCATTCCTTAAAATCAATGAATCAGAAGAATTTTTTGAAAATGCATGTAGTCAGTTAAAGGAGCTTATTCTGCAAAACATTCATCATCCATCAATCTGCTTCTGGGGAGTTCAGAATGAGATTGCAATGTTTGCTGAAAATGAAACTACTTACAAATATGTAGAAAAGCTTAATGAACTTGTGAAAAAACTGGATAGAACAAGAATCTCAGCAGGAGCTAATCTTTTCTGTGTAAAGAATGACAGCAGGTTAAATAAACTTACAGATGCAATTGGCTATAACATATATTTTGGCTGGTATTATGGTGAGATGAAGGATAATGAGGATTTTGTAGAAAAATTCCATATGGATAATCCACAAATTCCTCTTGGAATCACTGAATATGGAGTTGACTGTAATTTACAATTTCATAATGATAATCCTAAGGTAAGGGATTACTCAGAGGATTTTCAGGCATTATATCATGAAACGGTATATCCGATATTTGCTTCAAAATCATATATATGGGGTACATATGTATGGAATATGTATGATTTCAGCAGTGGTATAAGAGATGAAGGCGGAGTAAAATATAAAAATTGTAAAGGGCTTGTAACATATGATAGAAAGATAAAAAAGGATGCATATTATTATTATAAAGCACAGTGGTCAGAGGATAAATTTGTAAAGATTGCACAAGAAAGGTATATAAATCATATGGAAGGAATTACGACTGTAAAAGTGTATTCTAATACAAATTGTGTAAGTATTGCCGTGAAAAATGGTAACGAGCTGCAACGTTATAGTCTGACATCTGATAACGGAGTATTTTTATTCAAAAATGTAAAAATCGGACATGGAATTAATATTGTTGAAGCATATAGTAATGAGTTGATGGATACGGTGACATTTATGGGATGTGATAAACCGGATAATTCCTATATATATATTGACAAGGATCCTGGTGTAAATGTTAAGAACTGGTTTATAGATGCAGTTGAAGAGGAGAAGCTGTTTCCTACAGGGAAATATTCTATCAGAGAGTCATGTCTTGAACTTCTGAAAAGCAAGGAAGTGATGGAAGTGATTAAGAATTTTAATGAGAAGCTGGCACAGCAGATAGAAGAACGTCAAAGTCCGATGCCACTTGAGAGAGTGCTTAATTATATGAAAAATGAGATTTCAGAAAAAGATTGTAAGATATTAAATCAAAAGCTCATAAAAATCACTAAGGAATAGTAATTTTATACATAATAATTATTATGTATTATCATTAATATTTTTATTAATTTAGCTTAGAATATTTTATTATTGGTTTGTAATATTGTCTGTTAGTTTATAATATTTTTTGTATGTCTGTTAGTTTATGATATTTATAACTGTTAGTTTATAATATTTTTAGCTTGACACCATAATAAAAATACATTATATTAAGACACATACAACGAATAAGGGAAATGAATGTCTTCCCGGATGTTATTTAATTCACATCCAAACCGCTTATACAGCTGATGACTTCTGCATATATATAGTGCAGGGGTTATCAGCTTTTTTATGTTGTAAGTCAGCTGAAAAAGGAGAGAAAAATGTTATTTAGTATTGCATTAATGTTACTTGTTGGAATGTTGGCAGGATGGGGCTGTAAAAAACTTCATCTGCCGGGACTGCTTGGAATGATATTTACAGGTATAGTATTAGGTCCATTTGCACTTAATCTTATTGATGGTACAATACTTTCAATATCATCAGAGTTAAGGAGAATAGCACTTATAATAATACTTACAAGAGCCGGATTATCACTTGATATTAATGATTTAAAAAAAGTAGGAAGACCGGCAATTCTTATGTGCTTTGTTCCTGCCTGCTTTGAAATGACAGGAATGATAATTCTTGCACCGCTGCTTCTTCATATAAGCTATATAGAAGCGGCAGTCATGGGGGCAGTAATAGCAGCGGTATCGCCTGCGGTAATAGTTCCTAAGATGTTAAAGCTTATGGATGAGGGATATGGTGTAAACAAAAGCGTACCTCAGATGATTCTTGCAGGAGCATCAGTTGATGATGTGTTTGTAATTGTAATGTTTTCGGTATTTACGGGACTTGCACAGGGAAATGGTGTATCAGCCGTAAGTTTTATAAGGATTCCTGTATCAATAATCCTTGGGATATTAATAGGTATGGCAGCAGGTACAATACTTGCAATATATTTTAAGAAAATCCATATAAGAGATACTGTAAAGGTAATTATATTATTATGTATATCATTTCTGCTTGTGACAGCAGAGGATAGATTTTCGGATATAATTCCATTTGCTTCACTGATAGCAGTTATGTGTATTGGAATTGCACTTCAAAGAAATAGGAAAGAAGCAGCTGTAAGGCTTTCTGTCAAATTTAATAAACTATGGGTATGTGCAGAGGTGATATTATTCGTGCTCGTAGGTGCTACAGTTAATATATCATATGCCATATCGGCTGGAATATCAGCAGTTATGCTGATATTTGGCGTGTTATTATTCAGAATGGCAGGAGTCTTTGTATGTATGATAAAAACAAAACTGAATATGAGGGAACGACTTTTCTGTGTAATATCATATATGCCAAAGGCAACAGTACAGGCAGCAATAGGTGGAGTTCCTCTTTCAATGGGACTTGCCTGTGGGAATATTGTACTTACGGTTGCAGTGCTTGCAATAATAATAACTGCGCCGCTGGGGGCATTTCTTATAGACTTAACATATAAAAGATTTCTGATTTGTTGAAACGGGGTGTAGAGGCGGGCAGGCTGTTGCGGGTATGTGATATTTACACGTTGATGGTAAGAACTAAGCCGCTCTAAAAGATGAGCATTTTATATTTTTATACCGTCCGGGTCGCTGGAAATATACGATTCAAAATCACTACGCAAAGAGTGGTAACCGGGACGTTATAGGTTAGTGATATGCAATTCTGAACCACTGCTTTGGTTGTGAAAACTGGAACGTTATCGGTTAGCAATATACAATTTTAAACAGCTGCTCTGGGTATTGCGACCCGGGACGTTATAGGTTAATAATATACAATTTATGTATTGGCTATGTTGTAATATAATAATGATTTAATAAAGAGAAAAGAGTGAAAAAGCCGTGTAAATAATCACATTAATATGCTGATGATTTACACGGCTTATATTTTTATACTGGAAAGACCAAACCTCATATGATTTCCAGCCGGCCACTTCCCCACTACACCCCCATTTCAACAAATCTCAATTTATTTGCACATTGGATGAAAATGTTATATAATAGTCAGAGTATTTCATTCGATGCAATTTTCTGTATCGATTCCCAGAAAAATAATAACTGTTATTTATAAAAACATATCAATAGTGAGCAGTATTTATCACATTTACATAATCAAAAGTTTAATCAGGCCTGTTATGATGATTGATGGCAGCAAGATACAGTGATTTATAAAGCTTAATTTGTAGTAACGAATAAAAAGGATTAATTTATTAACCTGGATAATTAATATTATGCCAGTCTGACTGTGTTTAATTTTTAACAATATAAAAACGAACCTTAAAAACTTAGTAAAATAGAATGGAGATTTATTATGGATAATAATATGAGAGAAAAATTAGAAACATTACCTCTTACAGTGCTTAAAGAATTTGCGAAGGATAAGAAGTTAAAGAATGTATCCACTCTCAGGAAAAAAGAGCTGATAGAAGCGCTGATAGAAGCTGATAAGGCTGAAAGGGAATCGGAAGTGCAGGCAGACAAAAAGATTGTCAGCTCATCAGCTGAAACAGAAAGAGGAACAAAAAGACAGCATACAGAAAAAAGAAATGTACATTCAAGACAGGATAATAGAACGTTACATAATGATAATTATAATGAGGAAAATAATACAGGTGAAGAGAACGAATTAAAAAATAAGCCTGAGAGAAATTCTTCTGACAGGAATAATATAGAAAAAAATAATTATCAGGAACAGGAGAATGTTGATAATAATCAGGAGATGGCGGATGGTATCTTAGAGGTATTATCAGATGGTTATGGATTTATCAGATGTGAAAATTATCTTCCCGGAGATGAGGACGTATATGTTTCACCATCGCAGATAAGAAGATTTAATTTAAAGACAGGCGATATTATCAGAGGACCTAAGAGAGCAAAGTCACAGAGTGATAAGTTCTCAGCTTTATTATATCTTGAATCTGTTAATGGAAGGGATCCTGTATGTGCAATCAAAAGACCACCATTTGAATCACTTACACCAATTTTCCCGAATGAGAGAATACATCTTGAAAAGAATACTAATACGGTTGCCATGAGAATGGTTGACCTTATATCCCCGATTGGAAAAGGCCAGAGAGGAATGATTGTATCTCAGCCTAAGTCAGGTAAAACAACTCTTTTAAAGCAGATTGCAAAAGCAGTCACAATCAACAATCCTGAGATGCATCTTATAATTCTTCTTATAGATGAAAGACCGGAGGAAGTAACGGATATTAAAGAATCTATTACAGGTGAAAATGTTGAGGTTATATATTCAACATTTGATGAGCTTCCTGACAGACATAAGAGGGTATCTGAGATGGTAATTGAGAGAGCTAAAAGGCTTGTAGAGCATGGTGATGATGTTATAATTCTGCTTGATAGTATTACAAGACTTGCAAGAGCCTATAATCTTACGGTACAGGCGAGTGGACGTACTTTATCAGGTGGTCTTGACCCGGCTGCTCTTCATATGCCTAAGAAGTTCTTTGGTGCAGCAAGAAATATGAGAGAGGGTGGAAGTCTTACAATACTTGCAACAGCACTTGTAGATACAGGAAGTAAGATGGATGACGTTGTATTTGAAGAATTTAAGGGAACAGGTAATATGGAACTTGTTCTTGATAGAAAACTTTCAGAAAAGAGAGTATTTCCTGCAATTGACATAGCCAAGTCAAGTACCAGAAGAGAGGACCTTCTTCTTAGTAAAGATGAGCTTATGGCAGTTGATATAATGAGAAAGGCACTTAATGGGATGAAGACAGATGAGGCTGCCGAGAGAATACTTGATTTATTTGTAAAAACTAAAGATAACAGCGAATTTATTAATACTGTACTTAAAAACAGACGAGTATAATAGAATTTCTAAAAAAATATTTTTGAAATTACTTGCATATAATAAATATGTATGATACACTATAAAAGCTGTTTATCAAATATAGGAAATTACTTTGCAGAGTAATTTCTGCAATGACAATAATAACTTAGTTTAATTTTTTAAAGAGGTGAAAATCATGAGAGAAGGAATCCATCCAGAGTACCATCAGGCAAAGGTTGTTTGTAACTGTGGTAATGAATTCGTAACTGGTTCAACAAAGGAAGAAATCCATGTTGAAATCTGTTCAAAGTGCCATCCTTTCTACACAGGACAGCAGAAAGCTTCATCAGCCCGCGGACGTATTGATAAGTTCAATAAGAAATACGGTGTTAAGAACAACTAATTATTTTAATTATAACATAAGGTTGAGGTTGATAAGACCTCAACTTTTTTACATTTCAGGAACTATTATTTTTGCTTTGAACTTAGGGTTCATAGTGAACCGTTATTAATATGATTGACGGAGGTTAAACAATGAAACCATCAGGTATAGGAGGTCAGGCTGTTATTGAAGGAATAATGATGCGTAATAAAGACAAGTATTCCATTGCAGTAAGAAAGCCTGACAAGCAGATTGAAGTTGTTGTAAAAGAAAGCCCGTTATTGACAGAAAAGCATAAGTGGCTTAATTATCCTGTTATAAGGGGAATATTTAATTTTGTTGATTCACTTGTTACAGGAATATCAACTATTAATTATTCAGCATCATTTTATGATGACCCGGCAGAACAGAATACTACTAAAGCAGATGAACTGGGAAAGGCAATATTTAAAGAAAAGACAGAATCAGTTCTTATGGCATTTACGATTATATTATCAGTTGTATTTGCTGTAGGTCTGTTTATGCTGCTCCCATATTTTATATCACGTCTTTTAAAAGATTATATAAGTTCTAAGTTTGTACTGAATCTGTTAGAGGGCATTGTGCGTCTTATTATATTTATTGCATATATTGCGGCAATATCCATGATGAGGGATATTAAGAGGACATATATGTATCATGGTGCAGAACATAAGTGTATTAACTGTATTGAAAACGGACTTATTCTCACACCGGAAAATGTAAAAAACAGTTCAAGATTTCATAAAAGATGCGGAACGAGTTTTCTGTTTCTTGTTATGTTTATTAGTATTGTATTTTTTATATTTATAAGAGTGGATAATACTGTACTTCAGATATGTATAAGGGTATTACTTATACCGGTTATAGCAGGAGTATCTTATGAAGTTATACGCCTTGCAGGAAAATCTGATGGTAAGCTGATAAACATAATAAGTAAGCCAGGTATATGGATGCAGCATCTTACGACAAAAGAACCGGATATGGATATGATTGAGGTTGCAATAGAAGCGGTTGATGCTGTATTTGACTGGAAACAGTTTATTCTTGATTATTATAAGGATTCGGAGAATCCATTTGAAGAGCTGGAAGCTAAGGAAAATGAAGCAGCACTTACAGCGAGCCTTATTGATAATAAAGAAAATACAAGAACCATTAAGCCTAAAGACCTCAAAAAAGAAATTCAGGATGCTCATTCACAGGAAGTGCGTATTGCAGTTACAGGCAAGGGTTATATGGAGGATAAGGTTAAGTCCGTATATGAAGAAAGTGATGATTCTGAAAGCACAGAATATGATAATGAAACAGACAGTGACGATACTTTAGATGAAGAAGATGTATTGGCAGGATTTGAAATAATTGACGACGATGATGCTATGGATAATACATTTATAAATAAAGACAGCTATAGTCATATTTATGCGGCAATTAATGAAGAGGATGAAAAGAGTCAGAAAGATAATAATACAGATGATAATCTTTCAGATGGTAGTGAAACTTCTAATGATGATAATGAAGAAGATATAAATGGCTCTGAAAATGTCAATGTATCTGATGTATCAGAGGATGGAAAAGATGATGTATCAGATAGTGGAATTGAATTTATAGATGATATAGAAGATGATGAACTGACAGGTGATGATATTCCGCTGTTTAAAGAAAAAATAGATGATTAGTGTGAATACATGGAGGATTATAATTTGCAACCGGGTGATAAGCCTACATTAAGACAGGCTGTTTTATGGGGTACAGAAGTATTAAAGGAACATAATATAGCGGATGCTGAATATGACAGCTATGCTCTTCTTGAAAATATAATGTCAATTAACAGAACGTATTATCTTACGCACAGCATGGATGTGCTTGATGATAATATTAAAAAACAGTATTGCGATGCGATAAAACTTCGTTCAGAGCATATTCCATTGCAGCATATTACGGGGAAGACATGTTTTTACGGATATAACTACAATGTCAATGAACATGTACTTATTCCAAGATTTGATACAGAAATTCTTGTAGAACAGGTGCTTAAGGTTATTGATAATAATAGCAATGTCATAGATATGTGTACCGGTTCAGGCTGTATTATACTTACGCTTTCCAATGAAAAACACATAAAAGCCGGAATAGGTGTCGATATTTCACAGGCAGCACTAAAGGTTGCGGAAAGCAATAAAAAACTTTATAATATATCAGATGTGACATTTTTACAGAGTGATATTTTTAAAAATGTAAATACTGATATATTTAACGGCGGAAAAGCAGATGTAATAGTGTCTAACCCACCATATATAAGAACACAGGATATTGAATCTTTGTCAGAAGAGGTAAGAATACATGATCCATATCTTGCACTGGATGGCTTCGAGGATGGGCTGTATTTCTATAGAAATATTACTAAAGACTGTGGGAAATATCTGAAACGTGGTGGATGGCTTATGTATGAAATCGGATATGATCAGGCAGAAGATGTAACTGATATTTTGCGTGAAAATGGATTTGATAAAATAAAAGTGGTCAAAGACCTTGCCGGACTTGACAGGGTTGTTGTTGGACAGTTATTATAAATGGTAATGTAAATTAATATATTGTTTATAATGTAAAACCATAATTAATATATATTTCTTATTAGTAGTCAGATAGTAAAGAATATAAAAATAATAATTTCTGTCTGAAAGGTCAGCAGTGCTGACTAAGAGGCTTATAGCAGGATTCGCAAGCAAATCCTGAACAAAAATTTATAATCATATTAAAAAGAGAGAGGAATAATATAACCATGGATATATTTGGAAGACTTGATGATATTGTTAATCGTTATGAAGATATTACAGCAGAATTAAGCAATCCTGATGTTGTAAATGATCAGGATCGCTTCCGTAAGCTTATGAAGGAACAGAATAATATTGCACCGATTGTTACAGCATTTACAGAATATAAGGATTGCAAGAAAAATATAGATGACAGTCTGGCAATGCTTGATGAAGAAAGTGATGAAGAATTAAGAGATCTTGCAAAGGAAGAACTTGCAGAAGCCAGAAAAAGAGCAGAAGAATTAGAAGAAGAATTAAAGATATTATTATTACCAAAGGATCCTAATGATGATAAAGATATTGTTGTGGAAATCAGAGCCGGTGCCGGTGGAGAAGAAGCAGCTCTTTTTGCAGCGGAGCTTTTCCGTATGTATTCACATTATGTTGATTCTAAGGGCTGGAAGCTTGAAGTTGTCAATGCTGATGAAACAGGTCTTGGCGGTATGAAAGAAGTTGAATTTATGGTAAAGGGTCAGGGAGCATATTCGGTTATGAAGTATGAAAGTGGAGTACACAGAGTACAGAGAGTCCCTGTTACAGAGTCCAATGGACGTTTACAGACTTCTACAGCCTCTGTAGCAGTTATGCCGGAGGCAGAAGAGGTTGATATCCAGATTAATGATAAGGATATAAGAATTGATGTTATGAGAGCCTCAGGAAATGGTGGACAGTGTGTCAATACAACTGATTCAGCGGTTCGTCTTACTCATTATCCTACAGGTATCGTAATATATGCCCAGACAGAAAAGTCACAGATTCAGAATAAGGATAAGGCATTTGCTTTACTTCGTGCTAAGTTGTATGACCTTGAATGTCAGAAGGCCCATGATGCGGAAGCTGATGCAAGAAGAAGCCAGATAGGTACAGGAGACCGTTCAGAAAAGATTAGAACTTATAATTTCCCACAGGGACGAGTAACAGATCATAGAATCGGTCTTACATTATATAAGCTTGATAAGATTATGGATGGAGATATTCAGGAAATTATAGATGCATGTATTGCAGCCGACCAGGCAAAGAAGTTAAGCAACATGGAGCATGATGCTTAAAAGCCTTGATTTTATGGGGATTATGAAGAAATGTCCAGATATATGAATTAAATAAAATTATAAAAAATGGTCTTTGACGGATATGTGTACACATTTAGCGGACATATCTGTCAAAGACCGTTTTTTTACTGATTTAAGTTAGTGCCACAATAGTTGCAGAAATTAACATCAGAAGATATTATCTTGCCACATACAGGACATATCCTGGTAGCACCCTGACCGTTAGGAGCAGATACAGGATTACCAGCAGGAGTGTTATTTGGTTCATTCTGCTGGAAGCTGGTATTGTTATCTTGCTCAGGCTGCTGCATATTGTTCATGTTATTCATATTATTGTTGTTTGGAGTATAGTTATTGTTATTATTATAATTGTTATTATTGCCGTTGTTTACATAATTGTTATTACTTGCATTATTGTTATTGAACTGCTGCTGTACATTACGTGCAAATGATGAAGCAGACTTTGAAAATCTCTCGGAAAACTCATTGCCGTTGGCAAATGCATTGTCTGATTTTGAATTGATTTTGTTATTAATTTCAATTATGTTTTTAACCTGAATAATAGTAAGCATTAAGATTTCATAGAAAAGTCTTGTAAATATTGGTCCTAATATCATAAGAAGCAGACCTGTCAGGAATGTTGATTTACTATATCTATAAATCTTTACTTGTCCAAAAAGCAGGAAGAAACCCATTGTTACACATCCTATTGTATTAAGTACATAGAAGAACTTTAATACGCTTTCAAGATAGATTTTTTTGAAATTAAAGAAATTGTGTAAAAACTGACAGAATTTGTTTAACTTTCCATTTTTGCTTGCTGGCATAATTAAAACATAAGTAACAATTGTTAAGATGATGGCTGCTATTAAGCCCAAGATTATACAAAGTTGATAGTTCATTGTAAATTCTCCTTAATCTGAATAGTATATTTATGTAAGCTTATAAATATAATAAAGCTTACATAGTTGTATTCATGCTGATTGATAAAAGACACAATAATTGCAGATAATAGAAGTCATTGCTGCCGGCATAGAAAGACAACTATTATCTGCAACGAATATTGTCTATTATATTAAATGAATATAAATACAATCAACTTGAATATATTTTTATTTTATAATAAATTTACAAATAGTTCAATATATTTTATGAAATAATATAAAAATATAATAAAATGACCATCGTTTTAAGAAATATTATATAATTATACATTAAATAATTTAATTAATAATCATATAATTTCTCATTACGATGGTCTTAATGTAAGTATATTTGCTCGTTTATAGTATATTTATTTAATAATAATATTAGCACAATCAATATCTTCACCAAGATTATATACTCTGCCGCTTGTGATTCCGACAACAGTAGGACGGAGTATGTAGTGAGGATTATTTTTGACAACTTTAGCCTTTTCGCCATTGCTTAATTCTACGATTGAATCGACAGGGTATAATATCATACTTGACAGGAAGCTTTTCATAGCTTTAATGTCAAGTTCTTCAGTCATTGACATAATCATCTCTACGGCATCCCGTGGAGAAAATGCACTTTTATAGGGACGTTCTGTCACAAGAGCATCATATATGTCAGATACGGAGAGTATGCGTGCATAAGTAGTAATCTTTTCGGGTGGGAACCCTAATGGATAACCGGAACCATTGAGCTTTTCATGGTGTTGTAAGACCGCCATGCAGATCTCTTCATTAAATTCATTGCGCTCCTTTATCATATGATAACCAAATACTGAATGTTTTTTCATAATTGAAAATTCTTCATCTGTAAGCCTGCCGGGTTTATTAAGTATTGAAAGTGGAACCTTGGTTTTGCCAATGTCATGCAGCAGTCCTGAGATACCAAGCTCATATATCTGTTTGTGGGTCATGCCCTGCTGTTTTCCAAGTATCATAGATATGGTTGCAACATCAACGCTGTGTTTGAATGTGTATTCATCACTCGTTTTAAGAGCATTGATGTCTATTGCAATGGCATCATTGCTGTCAATTGCCATCATAAGATTAGAGGTAATGGAATTGGCAGCAGATGCGAACTTTTCAGATTCAGTATTGGTATATATAAATTGAATGCCTTCTGCAACACGGCATTTGACACTGTCAGATAAATTGACCTTTGAAGGGTCAGAGGTGTGCAGAAGTTCGATTTTTTTCTTAGCCTGAGGAGTAATATAAGGTGTTTTATTTTCCTGTTCATCATCAGTTCCAACCTGTATATATACACTCATTATTCCTTTTTTGAGAAGTGAATCAATAACGTATTCATCTAGAATCGACCCCTTTATAACGAGACTGCGCCCTGTATGGTCGACAATAGACTGGTCAATCTTCATGCCGGGCTTTAATTGTCTTGTCCTCATGTAACGTCTTTTTATCATAATGTTCCCCCATTAAATAAAAGCACATAGTTAGTATTTTAATATAATAATATCATAGTCTGAATAAACATCAGGTTTTATATATAATATAATAACAGAGAGTTAAGGTCAAAAGGTCTTTTGCACTATTTTTATTACCATAGTACTGTTTGATTGTTGCATATATAACAAAAACTTACATTGAATTAGTGTCTTCTTCTTTTTCTTCTGTTTCTGATATTTATATATCTGACAATAAATAATGTAAGGGCAATCAGTGCTATAACAACCACTACAATTACAATGATTTTAATTGCTGATTTAACATTTTTTTCTTTATTGGCATCAGATATCGCCTTTTGTTCAGCGGCAATTGATGAACTTTCAGCTTCGGAGGCTGCAATTGAAGCTGCTTTTGATTCTTCTTCAGCTTTTTTACGGGCTTCTTCTTCCTGTACTTCGTATGTTGTAACATTTTCAAGCATGTCATTGCCTGTGTCAGTTCCTACAGTTGAACGGAATAATCCGAAATCAGCACAACTGTATCTATATTCATCTGATACATAGAACCAGCACCATTGCTGTGATACATGTTTTTTATAGGCTGCTGCGGCTATTTCAAGGGCTGTCTGATTATTAAATCTGCTAAGTGGTGTTCTAAGATTCATGGTAATTGTATTTTCAGGATACAGATGCAGGTATGTCTTAGGAACATCCCATACGCCATAGGTCTGTACAGATTCAGGACAGAAGCTCTCATCCATTGATGAGGTTACGGCTGTCTGTACGCTGGCTGCAAGGAGCATATGTCCGCCGTGTCCATATTCACCGTTGATATCCTGTGTAACGCATACAAGTGGTTTGAAACGTCTTATCTGTTCTGTGACAAATGCTGTTACTTCATCAATATTGTACAGCTTTTTTGCAGCGTCAAGCGTTGTAGCATATAAATCATCAAATGGTCCATTGACAGGATAGTATCTGATACCGCTTGCCCACAGTCCGTCAAGCTTTTCATGTTCTCTTATTTTAGTGCCGTTCCAGTAGTTGGTCATGTATACAACCTGAACACGGTCATTTTGCTGTCCGCCGTAGGTTGCAAGTACACCTCCAAGGAATAGAATTTCATCATCAGCATGTGTTGAAAATACAAGAAAATCTGCTGTATCACATGAAGGCTGCCATACTTCTACGTCATCTGGGAGAGTTCCCTGACTGTATGCATATATATCACATATTGATTCTGTCTTTGAAAGCTGTATTGTACAGCTTGTAGTACCCTCAGGTATTTCAACATATTCATGGAGGAATCCATTTGTACCGCATTGTTTTGTCTGACCATTATAAGATAATGTCCATGGATCTGTCTTAGCACGCCATATAATATATATTCCATACATCGGCTGGTCAGATGTAAGTGTAAGTGTTTCATCTGCAGAATATGGTGCATAAGTGTCATATGATGCATCTTTAAGATAAGATGTGTTTTTTCCTGATGAGGCACTTATTGTTAAATCAAGTAAAGCAGCAGGCTGTGAGGATGTAACAGGAGTGCTTTGGGAATTATCAGGAAGAGTGACGGCAGAGTTAGTATCTGCCGCTAAAGTGTTAGTTATACAGATAAAAAATGTCGCTAAAAATATTATTAAACACGACATAATGCTCTTAGAAGCCATTTTTAACTTCATTAATATATACCTCATTTCTAAGCAGTAAAATTAAGAATAAGCCATTGCTTCTGCTTATAAACAATGGCTTTTCAAATCAACAGACTAAAAATAGCATATTTTTATGACATAGTAAAGAGTAATTACATAATATTTCTTGACGTGAAAATAAGGACTGGGTATAATCACAATATTAAAAAGACTAATTGTTAATTAATGGATAATATATATTGAGTGTATAATAATGAAAGATATAGCGGCAAGACAGATGATAAATAATGTTGAAAAACTTAAAAAAGAATATTAAGTGTTAAAATATCAGAGCTTTAATGAAAAATTTATATAAGAACCGTTTTTTTGTAGAGAAAAATGTGGTAAAATGTAAATAATTAACAAAAATACATTAATTTTGGAGATGGAGATTTATATGGAATTTAAGAAGATAGATGATACTAAGTTTCAATGTGTGTTATATGAAGAAGATCTTGAAGATAATAATATTTGTTTAGATGATTTCTTTAGAAATGATACCGAAAAGATTCATGGCCTTTTGGATGTTGTAATGGAAGAAGCACAAAAGAATATAGGAATAAGAATGGACGGAGGTGTTATGTCTTTGCAGCTTGCACCACAGCCTAATCATTCAATATTACTTACCATATCATCCGGCAAGGAGAATTTCGGCAGAATGTTAAAGCAGGCAGGTGAACAGGCTATGCAGGCAATAGAGTCACTTGGAAGTGCTCCGATGAATAAAGATGAGTTTGAAGAACTTGCAGAGAATATACTTGGGAAAAAGAACGCTGACGGTAAGGATGATACAGATAAAAATGGCAATAATAAAAAAGATATACAGAATAACTTTATCAAAGCTAACACAGCTATATTTAGCTTTAATAATGTAGAGGATGTTGAGGAATTCTGTGGGCAGTGTCCTAGAACCTGGGGAATAATCAATTCAGTATATAAGGATGTGACTGACGGAAAGATGTATCTTATCCTTGAAAAAGGCAGAAGTTCAGAAGATAAGTATAAGATATTTACTAATATGCTTGTGGAATATGCGGAATTTGATTCGTCAAAGCCTGAAAGAGCTGCTTACATAAAGGAGCATTTTCAAGTATATATTAAGGCTAATGCAATCAATATTATCAAGAAATATTGTAGCTAGGATTGTATTTGCATTATTATATTAATGGCAGAATACAACACACTACTGACTTGAAGCTACGCACCAGAATCCATAATCTGTTCAGGTGCGTTATATTATGTTTCAGTCGGAGATGTCCTTTCCTTTATATGGAGGGGAACAATATTGTCTCAGCCGGGGTTAATCTCCGGAAGAGGTATACGCATTGCAAGGATTGCAGAGCAGCTGGTATGAATAAGTTATCAGAGCTGACCGGCGGTTCATGGCAGGATTCGCAGGCAAATCTTGAATTATAAATAAGAAATGGAGAATAGTAGAATGTTAGAATTACAAAACATTTGTTATGAGGTAGAAGAAGATGGCCAGAAGAGGCTCATACTGGATAATATTAACCTTACAGTGGATGACCGTTTTGTAGCGGTTACCGGACCTAACGGAGGTGGTAAATCAACACTTGCCAAGATAATTGCAGGTATTATAAAGCCAACGTCAGGTAAGATAATATTTAACGGACAGGATGTAACAGATATGTCTATAACACAGAGGGCTAATAGTGGAATAAGTTTTGCATTCCAGCAGCCTGTAAGATTTAAGGGACTTACAGTCAAAGACCTTATAACACTTGCAAGTAAGGAGAAGATATCGGTTGCAAAGGCGTGTGGATATCTGTCAGAGGTAGGACTTTGTGCCAAAGATTATATTGATAGGGAAGTTAATTCTTCATTATCCGGTGGTGAATTAAAAAGAATAGAGATTGCCATGATTATGGCAAGAGGAACAGAACTTTCCATATTTGATGAACCTGAGGCCGGAATAGATTTATGGAGCTTTAATAATCTTATCAAGGTATTTGAAAGTATGCATGAGAAGATTAACGGTTCAATTCTTATTATATCACATCAGGAGAGAATACTTAATATTGCTGATAAAATTATTGTTATCTCAGGTGGCAGGGTTATTGCAGATGGAACGAAAGAACAGGTACTTCCTACACTGTTATCATCTTCAGAAGCATGCAGTACTTTGATGAATAAGTTTGCTTAAAACAGACGGATTAAAATATAGGAAATGGAGTTATAAATATAATGGATCAGTTAGAAAAGGATATGTTAGAGAAGATTGCAGATATTCATAGTGTACCGGAGGGCGCATATAATATCAGGTCTAATGGTAAGCTGGAATCGAGAAATACAACAGCTAATATAGATATTGTAACAAAGAAGGACAAGCCGGGTATTGATATTATAATCAAGCCTCATACTAAAAACGAGAGTGTTCACATTCCTGTAATATTAAGCCAGAGCGGTCTTAATGATATGGTATATAATGATTTTTATATTGGAGAAGGTGCTGATGTAGTTATAGTTGCAGGCTGTGGTATTCATAATTGCGGAACGGATACATCAGAGCATGATGGAATACACACATTTTTTATCGGAAAAGATGCTAAGGTTAAATATATTGAAAAGCACTATGGTGAAGGTGATGGAACGGGCGAGAAGATTCTTAATCCAACAACAATTGTCCATATAGATGAAGGTGGATATATGGAGATGGAGACAACACAGATAAAGGGAGTGGATTCTACAATCAGGGATACAAGTGCTGATTTAAAGGACGGAGCAACTCTGGTTATCAGGGAAAAGATTATGACGCATGGCAATCAGACTGCTGAAACTAATTTTAAAGTTGAACTTAATGGTGAAGATTCAAGTGCTAATGTTATATCACGTTCAGTGGCAAAGGGCAATTCGAGACAGGTATATAACTCGAGAATATGCGGCAATAACAAATGCTATGGTCATACAGAATGTGATGCTATCCTTATGGACAATGGTAAGGTCAATGCAATTCCTGCACTTGAAGCAAATGACCTTGATGCTAGCCTTATACATGAAGCGGCTATCGGTAAGATTGCAGGTGAACAGCTTATCAAGCTTATGACACTGGGACTTACGGAAAAGGAAGCAGAAGAGCAGATTGTCAATGGATTTATGAAATAGAGGCCGATATGAGATATCCACAGTTTTTAAAAGAGAATGGAAGTATAGGTTTTGTGGCACCATCCTTTGGATGTGCTACTGAGCCATATATCAGTGCATTTAAGAATGCACAAAAGAAGTTATCGCAAAAAGGACATATGCTTATACTTGGAAGTAACTGTTATGAAAGCAGAGGGGTTGGCATAAGCAATATACCACAGCTGTGTGGAAAAGAATTAAATGATATGTATTGTGACAGTGATGCAGATATATTAATATCATGTGGCGGCGGTGAACTGATGTGTGAGATTCTTGAATATGTTGATTTTAAAAGAATAGCACAGTCAGAGCCCAAATGGTATATGGGATATTCTGATAATACCAATTTTACATTTCTTAATACCATTCTATGTGATACTGCAACTATATATGGACCATGTGCAGCAGCATTTGGAATGGAGCCGTGGTATGAGAATATTAAGGACTGTTACGAGTTGCTTCGTGGACGTAAGCTGTATCAGACAGGATATGATAAATGGGAATCGGACTCATTAAAATCAGAGGACAACCCACTTGCACCAATTAATGCGACACAGCCAAGAGTTCTACGTACATATGATGAAAATGGCAAAATGACAGATAGGCATCTTGAATTTTCAGGAAGACTAATCGGCGGCTGCATGGACTGCCTTGTCAATATTACAGGTACTAAGTATGATAAGACGGCAGAGTTTATAGAGAAGTATAAAGCAGATGGAATTATATGGTTTCTTGAAAGCTGTGACCTTAATGTATTTAGTATAAGAAGAGCTATGTGGCAGATGGATAATGCCGGCTGGTTTAAGTATACAAAGGGATTTATAATAGGCAGACCTATGGTTCATGGTCAGGAAATGATGGGACTTGACCAGTATGAAGCGGTTATGGCAGTTATAAGAAAATATAAAGTACCGGTTATAATGGATGCAGATATAGGACATATACCACCGTCAATGCCTGTTATATGTGGAAGTTATGCAGAAGTTAATATTAAAGGACAGGATTTTAAGATAAATATGATATTAAAATAATAAATCATATAAAATGGCATATTAATCAGATTAGGTTCTGCGATAAGAGGTATTTGTGCTGCCTGTGTTATTGCGTATAAAATCTTACCCTAACCTTATGATAAAGGCTGCTTTGTGACATGAGTTTCACAAAGCAGCCTTTTTATAAAATAAACTATTTTTGCCTGAATAAAAATAATTTTAACGCATCTTTTTAATCCCTAAAATAAATATCCCTTGTATACACCTTATCTCTGACATCATCTAAAAGCCGGTCATATCTGTTAGCAACGATAATATCAGACATATTCTTAAATTCATCAAGGTCTTTTATTACAGGGGAATTACAAAAGCGTGATTCTTTAAGAGATGGTTCATATATTACAACATCGACTCCCTGTGCCTTTATTCTTTCCATAATACCGAGAATAGAGCTTTGTCTGTAATTGTCAGAGTTAGATTTCATGGCAAGGCGGAATAAGCCTACAGTAGAAGGCTCCATATCCAGTATACGTTCAGCAATAAAATCCTTTCTTGTGCTGTTGGCAGCCACAATGGCAGACATGATATTATTCGGTACATTATTATAATTAGCAAGAAGCTGTTTAGTATCTTTTGGAAGACAGTAACCTCCGTAACCAAAAGAAGGATTATTATAATGTGAACCAATTCTTGGATCAAGTCCGACGCCTTCAATAATCTGACGTGTATTAAGACCTCTTACATCGGCAAATGTGTCAAGTTCATTAAAAAATGAAACTCTTAATGCAAGATAGGTATTAGCAAACAATTTAATTGATTCAGCTTCTGTAAGGTTAGTAAATAAAGTAGGAATATCTTCTTTAATGGCACCAGCACTAAGCAGAGCGGCAAAATCTTTTGCTGCCCTGCTTAGCTGTTCGTCATCAAGGATAGTTCCAACAATAATTCTGCTAGGGTAGAGGTTATCGTATAAAGCTCTTCCTTCGCGTAGAAATTCAGGAGAAAACATAATATTATTATTATGTTTAACATTGCGTATATTTTCGGTAAATCCCACAGGAACCGTTGATTTTATTACTATATATGCATCGGGATTGACAGCCGTAACATAATCAATGACATTTTCTACAGAGCTTGTATCAAAATAGTTTTTCTTAGAATCATAATTGGTTGGAGTAGATATAATGACATATCTTGCATCTTTATAAGCCTCATTAGCATCTGTTGTTGCCGTAAGATTAAGTGGTTTATTGGCAAGATAGTCCTCAATCTCGGTATCGACGATAGGAGATTGTCTGTTATTTATCATATCTGTTTTTTCCTGAACTATATCAGTCAGGAATACATCATTGTGCTGTGCAAGAAGGATTGCATTGGACAAACCTACATATCCTGCACCTGCAATTGCTATTTTCATTGTTTTCCTCCCAAATTAAAGTAATAATCCGATATATTGTGAATAGTTTAAATATTACACATGCATATTTTATGTAATATTATTTTATATCATATATCTTATTGAAATAAGTAGTAACTGACTTAATACATTATTTATAACAATATCACAAATGCCATATAATAGCAAATATATCATATGGCTGGTTTATAAAATGCTGCAAGTGCAGATAATCTTATACAAGCCTTTTTTATGGAAAATATATAGTTTACGGATTTTACGGTATAAAAAGGTAATGAAATTATAGACTTTGATAAAAAATACAGATATAATATAATGCAGTTTATAGCTTTTGGAAATAATCTAAGAAATGGAGACAGGATATTTATTATGTTAGTGTGGTTTATGTTTTTTGTATATATATTACTAAGCACATATGTATTATGGAGAATGATTCACTGGCTTAAAAGAGTTATTCCTTTTTTTAAACATAAGCGTATGCAGGCGGTACTTATAGTGCTGTATATTATATGTGCAAGCACACTGATACTGGGAGGATTGCTGCCTAAGAGCAGTCTTTCTGTTTTTCTTCATAAGATTGGTAATTACTGGCTGGGGATATTTATTTATATAGTATTTAATATACTAATAGTAGATATTGCGGTTCTTATACTGAAACTTATTAATAAAAAATACGAAATTAAGCTTCTTAGCAGTCTTAAAGGATATTATATCGCAGGTATTATTGTTATCGCAGCGAGTGTATTTTTTTGTACATATGGATTTATTCATGCACAGAGCATAACTAAGAAGACGTATGATATTAATGTAAGCAAAGATGTTGAAGGAATGGATTCAATTAAGGTTGCACTGGTTGCTGATTTACATCTGGGATATAATGTGGGCAATAAAAAAATGCAGCAGATGGTAGAACAGATTAATGATATGAATGCAGATCTTGTGGTAATTGCAGGAGATATATTTGATAATAATTACGATGCGCTGGATGATCCTGATGGCCTTATAGAAATATTACGGGGTGTTAAGTCAGGACTGGGAACATATGTTGTATATGGTAATCATGATGTTAAAGAAACACTTATAGGAGGATTTTCGATTACTTCAAGAACACTTGCTTTCAGAGATCCCAGAATGGATGAATTTCTTGAAAAATGTGGATTTAGGGTGCTTACAGATGATGTTGTTACACTTGATAATGGCAATATATATCTGATAGGAAGACTTGATAGTGAAAAAGCGGGAGATGGGACTTCTGACAGAATGTCAATTAATAATCTGACGGCTGGTCTTGACAAGAGTAAGCCGATATTGTTACTTGAACATGAGCCTGCCAATCTTTCTGGAGTTGCAGACTGCGGTGTTGATGTGATGTTATGTGGCCATACACATGCAGGACAGTTCTTTCCACTGACAATAGTCCAGCCATTTGCATGGCAGAATTACCATGGACATCTTAAGGTTGGCAATATGCATAGCTTTGTTACAGCAGGTGTTGGATTATATGGTCCTAATATGCGTGTGATGACCGATAGTGAAGTCATGGAGATTAATATTAATTTTAATAAATAATCTGAAAATCTGGATTTTATTTAGAATTACATACAGAATACAGTGTCAGCGTATGCAATGAGAAATATGATTTCAAGATATAAATTAAAAGAAAATAACAGAATACCGGAGTATCATAAAGAGCCGGTATCAGCATCGGATTCATTTATCCAGCCTGATAATGAACATATAATTTCACTTGATGGAGATTTTGGGAAATACCAATAACTATGAATTACCCTGCCAATAGGTAAACTGATTGACAAACAATATTATAAAGTTTACAATAAATATAATATATTAGTGCGTTAATTAAATATTCATTATGGTTTGTCAAATTCGTGTGAAAGTAATCTGGGGAGGTTGAATTGTAATTTCGATTTTGCATTTAATAATTTATTATTAAATACTAATCGGTATGCTAAGAATGTAAATTTACACAAAAGGAGTATAGTGTGAAAAATAAGCTCGATAGCTTATTTTATCACAAGTTCATAAGTGAACCGGCTATTTGTGCCGCAGGCGTCACAAAGTAGCCCTTATCGCAGAGCCAAATCTGACATTTGGCTCGCGTTCCTCCGTCATTAGAAATGCCTGCGGAATGGAGATTAATATGATGAAAAAAATAGCAAGGAAAATATGTGCTATTGGCTTGATATCTTCTATTGTCTTATCAGGATGCGGTAAAGCAGGTATAACAGGTGGCGATGCAGATAAATCGGCAGATAGCACAGATAAAGTTGTTTCTTTAAAGGTGTGGACGGAAAAGAATAGCGTGGATGTTATGAACAAAATGCTGGATAGTTTTAAGGAACAATATAAAGATGAAGCACAGTTTGATATAACAATTGAAGTCCAGGCGGATTCACAGGTTCGTGACGTGATGCTTACAGATGTACACAATGGAGCAGATGTGTTTTCATTTCCGGATGATCAGATTATATCATTAACTGCTGGCGGAGTTCTGACAGCGGTACCCAATGCAGATGAGATAGCTGCAGCTAATGTCAAGGAATCAGTTGAGGCAGCTACCCTGAATGATACGTTATATGGATATCCTATGACAGCGGATAATGGATATTTTATGTATTATAATAAAGATTATTTTTCAGAAGAGGATGTTAAATCATTAGACAAGATGTTGTCCATTGCAGCAGCTAATAATAAAAAAGTTGCCATGGAGTTTGATTCGGGATGGTATCTTTATACATTTTTCGGGAATACAGGACTTAGCCTTTCCATTAAACCGGATGGTATAACTAATGAATGTAACTGGAATTCGCAGACAGGTGATATAACCGGAGTGGATATAAAGCAGGCACTGGACAGTATAGCAGCTAATCCTGGGTTTGCAGGTATGCCGGATGCAGATATAGTTGAACAGATGAAGAGTGGGGAAGTTATAGCAGGAATAAGTGGTGTATGGGATGTTATGAATGTAAAGGAAGCCTGGGGAGAGAATTATGGTGCCTGTAAGCTGCCAACATATACAGTTGCAGGAAAGGAAGTTCAGATGTCTTCGTTTACAGGCTATAAGATGATGGGCGTGAACTCTTATTCAAAGAATAAAGAATGGGCATGCAGGCTTGCTGACTGGCTGACTAATCAGCAGAATCAGGAGCTTAGGTTTAAAGAGAAAAATCAGGGACCATCTAACAGTAAGGCAGCAGAATCAGATGAAATCAAAAAAGTGGCTGCAATACAGGCAATCATTGCACAGTCCCAGTATGGAACATTACAAAGAGTAGGAAACAGCTACTGGGATGCCTGTAAGAAGTTTGCTAATACGGTGCTTAGTGGTAATAATGGTGGTTTATCAGATCAGGAAGTTATGGATACGTTAGTTAATGAAATTACAGCTTCTGCTGTTAAGTAACAGTAAGTTGACCAAAGTTGATTTACTGTGAGTAGAAAAGATTGGAGAACAAGCATGAATAATAAAAAAAGGACGAGCCTGAAGACACTGATATTATTGCCCGTATTTATACTAGGTGCTTTAACAATAATATGTAATGTTATGGCTATAAACAATATAAGAACTGTTAACTCTAATGCCGCTGATATAACAGATAACTGTATGAGGAGTGTTTCGGATTTAGGTGAAATAAAGAATGATATACAGGTTATTCATACACTTGGATTATCACATATTATTGCAACAGATCTTAATACTATGATATCAGTAGTAGGCGAGATTAATGATAATCAGGAAGAATTAGAACAAAAGCTGGATGAATATAAGAAATATGTCCAGAATGATGATATGGATACATATAACTCATTAGTAAGTAATTATAATACTATGAAATATGAGCTTGGAAACATTATGGCATACAGTGCTTTAGGCAAGAATGAGGAAGCATATGCTATTGCTAACGGAGTTGTAAGTGATAGCAGCACAGCAATCCAGAATGATATAGAGGTGTTAAGCACTCATGCCAATGATACAGCTTCTGAGGCAAGGGAAAGGCTTACCAGTGTGTATGTAAGTTCACTTGTCAGCAATGGTATAGTTATTATTATAAGCGTTATATTGATTATTGTAGCAATATATTGTGTTATGAAGTATGTTATCAAACCAATTATCGCAACCAATAAAGATATTAGGGATATTATTGATGGAATCGATAATGGAGAAGGAGATCTGACAAAGCGTGTAAGAGTTATTTCTAATGATGAGATAGCAGATCTTGGCAACGGTATCAATCTTTTTATGGATAAGCTGCAGGAAATACTTAAGCTGATTATAGAGAATACTAACTATATGGAAAATGTTGTTGCTGAGGTTGATGGCAGTGTTGTCAAATCCAATGACAGTGCTTCTGATTTATCTGCTATGACAGAGGAATTATCTGCAACTATGCAGGATGTAGGGCTTTCTGTTAATACTATTAATGATAATGCTGATGATATACTAAAAGATGTCGAGATTATAGCGACAAAGTCAGATGATATTAATCAGTTCTCAAAGGAAATGAAGGCAAATGCAGAAAAAATAGAGAGTGATGCAAGATATAATATGGTTCAGACAGGTGAAAAGGTTGGGAATATATTAGATGTTCTTAATAAGGCAATAGAAGATAGTAAGAGCGTTGACCAGGTAAATAACCTTACGAATGATATTCTTAATATATCAAGCCAGACGAATCTGTTAGCACTCAATGCTTCAATAGAAGCTGCCAGAGCAGGTGAAGCGGGTAAGGGCTTTGCAGTAGTGGCAGATGAGATTCGTCAGTTAGCAGATTCAAGCCGTGAAACTGCCAACAAGATACAAAGTATTAACTCGGTTGTTGTTGCTGCTGTTAATAATCTATCAGATAATGCTAATAATCTGGTTTCGTATCTTCAGCAGACTATTCTTCCTGAATTTCAGACATTTGTTGATGGCGGCGTGAAATATAAAGAAAATGCTTCATATATAGAGAATGCAATGGATGAATTCGTTGAGAAAACAGATGTCCTGAAGAAAAATATGGATGAAATAGCTCATTCCATCAATACGATAACAACAGTAGTTGATGATGGTGCTGCTGGAGTTAATAATGCGGCTATAAGCACACAGGATCTTGTTGAGGATATGGTCAATATCAGCAATAAAATGATAGAAAACAAGAGCATTGCCCAGAATCTTAAGAATAGTACTAACATATTTGCAAAGTTCTGATTGTGAAAATATTGGACACCATTATATTTTTAATAATATTATCACCGGTTTACAATTTTATAAATGATAGTTTGTATTCTTTTTCTGCCGCATGAGGTACCCAGGCGGAATGGAAAGCAGAGGGTGAAATAAAGTTATAATATTTGATGGAGGAAGGATGAAAGACATTACAAAAACAGTAGCAGATTCTTTTTCGGTTTCATCAAAGCTGTTGTTTCCCAAACATATGAATAATGAAGGTATATTATATGGTGGACAGCATCTTATGTGGCTTGATGAACTTGCAGGAATAGTAGCAAAACGTCATTGTGGGAATGAAAAACAGAGGGTTACTACAGCATGTATAGAAAGCGTTGATTTTTATAAACCATGTTATCAGAGCGATATAATTGATATGCAGGGCTTTATAACTTATGTTGGTAATTCATCTATGGAAATATGTATAGAAACTTATACCGGAGGCTTTTGTGATAATAAAACTCTTGTAAACAGGGCGTATCTTGTGCTTGTGGCACTCGATGATAACGGACATCCGGTAACTGTTCCAAGATTGAACCCTGCATCAATACAGGAGAAAGAACGTTATGAAGCTGGAAAACAAAGAAGCATAATAAGGAAAAATGAGCGGATGTTTGTTTTGGAGCAAGGTGATAAATAATCCTTGATGGCAGTAAGATCATTTATGTGTAATTTTAGCCTGTTTATAATATAAATTTAGAGAAGTGTGAATAATACCGGTGAAATGGAGATTAATATGCGAAATAAACAGATAGGAAATAAGATATTTAATAAAGAAAGCATGCTTTTATATGCCGTTACTGACAGACAGTGGCTTGATGGAAAATCATTTGAAGAGGAGATTGAGGCAGTATTAAAATCAGGAGTTACATTTTTACAATTAAGAGAAAAGAATTTGTCATATGATGAGCTTGTGGCAGAGGGGAAAGTTATAAAGAAGATAGCAGATAAATATAATGTGCCATTTGTTATAGATGATGATATATATGCCGCAAAAGAAATAGATGCAGATGGAGTCCATATAGGACAAAGTGATATGGAATATGAGAAAGCAAGAAAAATACTTGGAGATGATAAGATAATAGGTGTAACAGCACCTACGCCTGAACTTGCAATAAAGGCACAAGAGGCTGGTGCTGACTATATCGGAGTTGGAGCTGTATTTCATACAACAACCAAAAAAGATGCAAAGGATATGAAAAAAGAGACTTTGCTTGACATAACGTCAAGGGTTGATATTCCGGTTGTTGCAATAGGAGGAATTAATTATGATAATGTTGACAGATTAAGCGGAACGGGAGTTGATGGTGTGGCAGTAATATCAGCTATTTTTGCACAAAAAGACGTAGCCACAGCAACGGAAAGACTTCTTAGAAAGGTAAGTGCAATTGATTTTAAAGAAGATAATATTAAGCTGCCTGATGATATAAGATATGCCATATTTGATATGGATGGAACAATTCTTAATTCAATGCCATACTGGGATAATCTGTTAAGAAATTATATTACATCTAAAGGATATACAGTAACAGAAGAAGTAGAAAGAAAGGCAGCAGCAATGACTGTCAAAGAAGCTGTCGCATATGTTAAAGATATATTTAATATAGATGTTCCAACAGGGGATATAGAAAAGAGTCTTATAGATATTATAAAAAGACAATATAAAGAAGAGATTCCTGCTAAAAAACGTACTGTTGACATAATAAAGGAGCTTCATAAACAAAATATTAAGATGTGTATTCTTACAAGTTCTGATTATGATTGTGCCGTTGAAGCAATAAAAAGAAATGGACTTAGTGCATGCTTTGATAATATTTTCACGAGTGACAGGCTTAAAATGTCAAAAAGAGATCCGGATATATATAGAGAAACAGCTAAAAGAATGGGTTTTGATATTACAAAAACTGTTGTATTTGAAGATGCAATGCATGGTGTCAGCTCGGCAAAAAATGCAGGTTTTTATGTTGTTGCAGTGTATGATACGACTTCACAGGCGGATTGGGATAAGATTAAAGATTTGGCCGATGTGCATATTTATTCATAATAATCGTAGCAGTATATCAATCTGATTATTCACAATAATCCTGATGTATACTATCATATATTTATGGGTATGCTATATCACAACCGGTGAGGAATTATCAATCCTGTTGCTGGGTATCTTTGCTGCGAAGAAACAAAGATACCCGGCAACAGGATATTTTTCTTTACCATTAAGGGTTATTGTTTTTATCAAGCTTAAGTTTTTCTATATAATTAATATAATTTTTGGATATTCTTATGCGGTTATAGGTTGCTGCATATTCTATTCGTGAAATGTTTTCTATATAATTATCTTGAAAATTAATATCCACATAATCTTTTATCATATCGGCAGCCTTGTTATATGCGATGGCAGCCTCTGTTTCTGTATTATACGTTCCAATAATATAATCGCCTATAATATGTATTCGTGTTTTATAAAAGTGCCGTCCGTTTTTTATAATCCGTGCAACACCAGAGTATCTGTTGATTACCTGAATGTTTTCATAACGAAAGTCATTATAATTGCCATTTCTGAAAATATAATCACGTCCTGCTACTGCATGTGGTTTTATGCCATATCTTGAAAGAACAGATACCTGCATGCCATAATCATTGACATAATAGTGACCGCCACGCGATAATATTTTATGGTTGGAATAGTAGAAAAGGTCATCGACGTTAAAGTATAATATCTTTTCAGGTGACATAAAGTAAAGGAAATATCTGTGGCACAGATAAATAGGTGTTTTGATATATATATTGTTATCACGGTAATTGATAAGTGATATGAATTTGTCAAATGAAATGGCGGAAGTACAGTTGTTGTACGAGGTCGTCAGGGCATCAGTGTTAATATTATGTTTTTCTTTAAACAGGATGAGGAAAGCTTCTTCATAGACAGAACCGGCCTCAGCTTCATTGTTAAAGCTTCCAAGACTGATGTGCTTATTTTTAAATGTAATTGATACTCTGTAATATATACTTCCATCTTTTCTGGTTGTTATATATACGCCGGCTGCCATAGAAAAAATCTCCTTGATTAGTAACATTATACTATATTTGTAATATAATTTTCAAAAAATGTAAATACCTATTGTCATAATATCAAAAGTTGTTGTATAATACTGCGTGTGATTTTGTCTGTATAATTATAAATAAACAAATTATAAGATAATATATACACAAGATTATAAAATATAATATGTGACATAGGATTAAGAGAGGGTTACTGCCTTTTATGAAAGTTAAGGCAGCAGCAAAATGATGGGTATGATCACATGAAAAGGCGCTATTGCGCAGGAATGGAGTAAAAAATGAGTTTATTTTACAGAAGCACAAGGGATGATAACGTTAAAGTTACTGCATCACAGGCAATTTTAAAGGGTCTTGCAGCAGATGGTGGGTTATTTGTACCGGAAAGTATTCCGACTCTGGATAAAAGCTTTGAAGAATTATCTAAGATGTCATATGCTGATGTGGCATATGAAGTTATGAAACTTATGTTAGATGATTTTACAGAGGAAGAATTAAGAGACTGTATAAACAAGGCATATGATTCAAAATTCGATACAAAGGAGATTGCACCGCTTGTAAAAGCTGATGGGGCATATTTCCTCGAATTATTCCATGGTTCAACAATAGCATTTAAGGATATGGCTTTATCAATTCTTCCACATCTGCTTATAACATCAGCTAAGAAAAATAATGTAAAGAATGATATAGTAATTCTTACAGCTACATCTGGTGATACAGGAAAGGCTGCACTTGCAGGTTTTGCTGATGTAAAGGGTACTAAGATTATAGTATTCTATCCTAAGAATGGTGTAAGTCCTATTCAGGAGAAACAGATGGTTACACAAAAGGGTAACAATACATATGTAATTGGAATTAATGGTAATTTTGATGATGCCCAGACAGGTGTTAAGAATATATTTGGCGATAAGGAACTTGAAAAGGTTATGAATAATGCCGGATATCAGTTCTCATCAGCTAACTCAATTAATATTGGTCGTCTTGTTCCACAGATTGTATATTATGTATATGCATATGCAAGGCTTATTGCAAAGGGAGAGATTAAGGCAGGAGAGAAGATTAATGCCGTAGTTCCTACAGGTAACTTTGGTAATATTCTTGCTGCATTCTATGCTAAGAATATGGGATTACCAATTAATAAGCTTATATGTGCATCTAATGAGAACAAGGTATTATATGATTTCTTCTCAACAGGAACATATGACAGAAACAGAGATTTTATACTTACAACATCACCATCAATGGATATCCTTATTTCAAGCAACCTTGAAAGACTTATATATAGAATTGCAGGTAACAGTGCAACTGAGAATGCTAAGCTTATGAAGTCACTTAAGGATACAGGAAAGTATGAGATTACTTCACAGATGAAGGAACAGCTTGGCGATTTCTATGGCAACTATGCTACAGAAGCTGAGGATGCAGCAACAATTAAGAAGATATATGATAATGATAATTATATTGTTGATACTCATACATCAGTTGCTGCTACAGTATATGAAAAGTATAAAAAAGAGACAGGTGATGAGACTAAGACGGTTATAGCTTCTACTGCAAGTCCATATAAGTTTACAAGAAGTGTTATGGATGCTATTGATTCAAAATATGCTTCAATGACTGATTTTGAACTTGTAGATGAACTTTGCAGAATATCGGGAGTAAAGATTCCAAAGGCAATAGAAGATATAAGAACAGCGCCTGTGCTTCATGACACTGTATGTGAAGTTAATGAGATGTGTGATAATGTAAAAAGAATCCTTGGCATTTAAGATATGATATTATTGGCAGACAGATATTGTATACTCATATATGAATATATACACTGTCTGTCAATTTAATGTAGAACAAGGTGTGGAGGAAAAGGTTAAAGTTGAGAAAAAAAATTGATTTTAGTTTTGTAGATATACATATTCACATATTATATGATGTAGATGACGGACCACATAATATTAATACAAGTATAGAGATGGTAAAGACAGCTTATAATGAGGGGACAAGAAAGATTGTAGCGACACCACATTATCATCCTGCAAAGTGTATGATGGATTATGATGAATTATACAGGATTTTTGAAATATTTAAAGAACAGGTAAAGGATACCTGCCCTGAGATGCAGTTTGCATTGGGAAGAGAAATCTATTATACATCTGATATACCGGATGAGTTGGAAGCCGAAAAGCATCTGACAATGGGAAATTCTAAATATGTGCTTGTGGAATATCAGCCGACAGTTGACTATAATTATCTGAGAACAAGTATAAGTAATATAATACAGATGGGATATATTCCTTTGATTGCGCATATTGAAAGATATATGTGTATTGTTAAAGAGATTGACAGGGCATATGAATTAAGCAATATGGGGGCTTTTATTCAGGTTAATGCAAGCTCTGTAATTGGTGAGAGTGGAAAAGATATCAAGAAGTTCATCAAGAAGCTTATGAAGGATGAGATGGTGGACGTAATTGGTACAGATGCACATAGTAATGGTGGAAGAGCACCGCGTATAAGAGAATGTGCAGAATATATTTGTAAGAAATTTGGATATGATTATGCAAAACGTGTTTTACATGATAATGCAGAACTGATATTACAGGGAAAATATTTGGAGGAATAGCTAATAAAATGAGAAACGAACAAAGAAACAATGAAGAAGTCGAAATAGATTTAAGACAGATTTTTTCGGTTATTCTTAGTAAAATTGTTGTGATTATACTAGTAGGAGTTATATTCGGACTTGTGGCTTTGATAGGCAGTAAGATGTTAATTAAGCCTACATATGAATCTACAACAAGTCTTTATGTATTAAACAGACAGAGTCAGGGTACTACAACCTATAGTGATTTACAGTCATCAACACAGCTTACGCAGGATTATGTTGTACTTGTTACAAGCCGAAGCGTTATAGAAAAGGTTATTAGTGAGTTAAAGCTTGATATGACTAATGAAGAGCTTGTAAAGATGATTAATGTTAATACACCTACTAATACACGAGTACTTGAGATAACAGTATCAAGCCATGATCAGAAGCAGGCAAAGGAAATTGCTGATAAACTGGCGGAAGTTTCAGCAGATTCAATTGGTGAAATTATGCAGACAGAAAAGGTTACAAGAATAGATGCGGCACAGCTTCCGGACAAGCCTGTAAGTCCTAATGTGATACAGAATGGTATTATTGCAGGAATACTTGGGATTATAATAGCAATGGCAGTTGTAGTTGTTAAGTTTGTAATGAATGATAGAATTAATACATCTGAGGATGTTGAAAAGTATCTTGGAATAAGTACTCTTGCACTTATTCCGTTATCGGACGAGCTTGATGATAGCAAGGATGTTCCTTCTTCAAGAAATAAAGGTAAGAAAAGTAAGAAATCTTCTAAGAAAGGAGCAAGATAAATGCCTACAATTAATATAGAAAGAATTAACAAATTAGATTACAGATGTAGTGAAGCATATAAGACTTTAAGAACTAATATACAGCTTTGCGGTTCAGATATGAAAGTAATAATGTTTACAAGTTCAACACCTAATGAAGGCAAATCAAGTGTATCGTTTAATCTTGCTGTCTCACTCGCAGAATCTGGTAAAAAGGTTATATTTATTGATGCCGATTTAAGAAAATCAGTATTAGTTGGAAGATATAAGATTAATAAGGCTATAAAGGGACTTACCCATTATTTATCGGGAATGAATAAATTTGATGAAGTTATATGTACAACAAATGTTGAGAATCTTTATGCAGTATTTTCAGGAATAGTACCACCTAATCCATCAGAGCTTCTTAATAATACTTCTTTTGATACACTTATTAGGGCTTTAAGAGATATATATGATTATGTTATAATTGACACTCCTCCTCTTGGAAGTGTAACAGATGCATCTATCGTAGCACAGAAGTGTGATGGAGCAGTACTTGTTGTTGCAGCTGATATGGTAAGCTATAAATTTGTACAGAAGTCATTAGACCAGCTTAAGCTGACACAGTGTAAGATACTTGGCTGTGTACTTAATAAAGTAGATTTATCAGGTGATAGCTATTATGGTAAGTACTATGGTAAATATTATGGAAAGTATTATGGCAATTACGGTGAAAGTCATGAGGAATAATTTTATTAAATAACGAGGGAGAGGACAGACATATGAAGAAAAATAAATCTGTTATTTTAGCACTTGTTATTGCTTGTGTACTTGCGGTAGTGTTTATTGTTATATACGTTTCAGAGGATAGAGAGGCTCCGGTATTAACAGTTAATAAGTCTAATATTAAAGCATATTCCAAAGAACAGGGTGAAAGCGTGCTTAAAGGATATGTTAAGGCATTGGATAAAGAAGATGGAGATGTATCTGCAAATGTTATTGTAGAGAATATATATATATCATCAGATTTGTCAAAGGCAACTGTTATATATGCAGCCAGAGATAATAGTGGTAATGTAAGTAAGATATCATATATCTTTGATTATAAGCCTACAGAAGAAGAACTTGAGGCGAAGAAAAAAAATGACAATCAGGAAGAAACAACGGCTCAGGGAACAGAAAAGGCAGCACAGGGTTCTGTCAAAAGTTCTACAGAACTTACATCATCTTCTTTAACAGAGAATACAGATACTACAGATGAAACTACAGAAGCAGTTACTGTAGCAGGTGGACCAAAGCTTGTACTTGAGAAGACAGAAGATACAATATCTGTTGGCTCTACATTCAATGTAATGAAATATGTGTCTGAAATAACGGATGATAAGGATAATTCTGATTCATTATCAAGAAGAATAATAACGGATGGTAAATATGACACATCCAAGGCCGGAACATATAAGATAGATGTATATTGTACGGATTCAGATAAGAATCAGTCTAATCATGTGAGATTTACACTTAATGTAAAGTAAGTTTTGAAAAAGCTAAGGTTTACAAAAGTAAATATTGTAAAGCAGATTTATAATTAAACTAGTGTGAAAAATAAGCTCGATAGCTTATATTTTATCACAAGTTCATAAGTGAACTGGCTATTTGTGCCGCAGGCGTCACAAAGTAGCCCTTATCGCAGAGCCAAATCTGACATTTGGCTCGCGATTCCTCAGGCATTAGAAATGCCTGAGGAATGGAGATTAATATGATAGATAAGTTTAAAATGGAGTAATTCTACAGACTGGGAATAATGTAAAGAATTAAAAAACAATTATAATAACCGGAAGAAAGTAAAATACCGGTTATATAATAAGCTTTTAATTCGATACATGTATCCCGGTCTTTTTTTTTGAAATAAAAGTGAAAAATAAAATAAAAAAAATAAAATAAGTGTTGACAATATATGTAGGTAGTGATATTTTAATTATATCAATATTAGCACTCCATATTAATGAGTGCTAACAAAGATAAGAAAGGAGCAGATATGATGGAACTGGATGATAGAAAATTAAGAATACTTAAAGCTGTCATACAGAACTATCTTGAGACAGGAGAACCTGTTGGCTCAAGAACCATTTCAAAGTATACTGACTTAAAGTTAAGTTCGGCAACTATAAGAAATGAAATGGCAGACCTTGAAGAACTCGGATATATTATACAACCGCATACATCGGCAGGACGTATTCCTACAGATAAGGGATACAGATTATATGTTGATGATATGATGAGCCAGAAGGAATTTGAATTAGATTCCAGAGAGGCAGAGGTATCTGACAGGGAAAAAGAAGTTGAGTCAATGAAAGATATGCTGTCAGAGAAAGTGGACAGAGTTGAAGAACTGCTCCAGAATGTTGCAAAGGTACTTGCAAAAGATACCAACTATGCAACAATGGTTACAACACCGCAGGTTAAGGGAAATAAGTTAAAGTTTGTACAGTTGTCACAGTTTGAACCTAAAAAGATTCTTGCAGTAATTGTAATGGAAGGCAATATTATAAGGAATAAGGTAATAACAGTAAGCGAAGAATTATCACAGGAAAATCTGCTTAAGCTTAATATTCTCCTTAATACAAGCATTAACGGTCTTACGCTCGAACAGATGAATCTTGCGATGTTAACAACTATGGAGAATCAGGCAGGTGAATATGCAGCACTTATAAAAGAAGTATTAGAAGCGATAGTTGAGACAATCAGTAGTGCAGATAATCTTAAGATATATACAAGTGGTGCAACCAATATATTCAAATATCCTGAACTGAGTGATTCAAGTAAAGCAAGTGAGCTTATATATACCCTGGAAGAAAAACAAAGTCTTACCGGTCTGGTAACAGATAGTGATGACGAAGATGATAACCATGGTATTCAGGTATATATAGGAAATGAAACTCCGGTTGATACTATGAAAGATTGTAGCGTTGTTACGGCAACATATGAACTACAAGATGGAATGAAAGGAACAATCGGAATTATCGGTCCTAAGCGGATGGATTATGAAAAAGTAGTAAGTACTTTAAAGACAATCCGTACGCAGTTAGATGATATGTTTAAGAAAACTTAGGAAAGGTTGGTTAGAAAGTGTCTAAAAAAGAAGAAAAGAAAAAGAAAAAAAATGATGCTGAAATTAAAGAAGAAACTGTAGATACAGCAACTTCAAAAGATGAAGCAAAGGACGCTGATGCCGCTAAAACTGCTAAAGCAGATGACGATGGCACACAAAAGGCTGACGATGAAGCTAAAGAAGCAAAAAAAGAATCTGATACTTCTGAGAAAGGATCAAAAAAGGATCCTAAAGATGTTAAGATTGAAGAGCTTCAGGATAAAGTTAAACGTCAGATGGCAGAATTTGATAATTTCAGAAAACGTACTGAAAAAGAAAAATCTGCTATGTTTGAAATGGGTGCTTCAGATATAATAAAGAAACTTCTTCCAATAGTTGATAACTTTGAAAGAGGATTTAAATCTATCACAGAGGAAGAAAAAGAAACTCCATTTGCTAAGGGAATGGATATGGTATATAAGCAGACAATGAAGATGCTTGAAGATGCTGAAGTAAAGCCTATAGAAGCAGTTGGCTTGGAATTTAACCCGGATTTACACAATGCAGTAATGCATGTTGAGGATGATTCTGTTGGTGAGAATATCATCGTTGAGGAATTTGAAAAGGGTTACACATACAGAGAGTCAGTAATAAGACACAGTATGGTTAAGGTTGCCAACTAGTTATCAGTATAAACTTATAAAAGAGAATTAAGAAAGGAAGTAATATTATGGGTAAGATTATTGGTATTGACTTAGGTACAACAAATTCATGTGTTGCAGTTATGGAAGGTGGTAAGCCTGTTGTTATCGCTAACACAGAAGGTTTAAGAACAACTCCTTCAATTGTAGCATTTACAAAGAATGGTGAAAGATTAGTAGGTGATCCTGCAAAGCGTCAGGCTGTAACTAATGCAGATAAGACTATTTCATCAATTAAGAGACATATGGGTACAGATTATAAGGTAACAATTGATGATAAGAAGTATTCTCCACAGGAGATTTCAGCTATGATTTTACAGAAGTTAAAGGCAGATGCTGAAAGCTACTTAGGTGAAAAGGTAACAGAAGCTGTTATTACAGTTCCTGCTTACTTCAATGATGCACAAAGACAGGCAACTAAGGATGCCGGTAAGATTGCAGGTCTTGATGTTAAGAGAATTATCAATGAGCCAACAGCAGCAGCTTTAGCTTATGGTCTTGATAATGAAGAAGAGCAAAAGATTATGGTATATGACCTCGGTGGTGGTACATTTGATGTATCTATTATCGAAATCGGTGACGGTGTTATAGAAGTTCTTGCAACAGCAGGTAATAACAGACTTGGTGGTGATGACTTTGATAATAAGATTACACAGTATATGTTAGATGACTTTAAGGCTAAGGAAGGCGTAGATCTTTCTAAGGATACAATGGCACTTCAGAGATTAAAGGTTGCTGCTGAACAGGCTAAGAAGGAATTATCAAGTGCAGCACAGACTAATATCAACCTTCCATATATTACAGCTACAGCAGAAGGACCAAAGCATTTCGATATGACTCTAACAAGAGCAAAGTTTGATGAATTAACACATGACCTTGTAGAAAAGACAGCAGAGCCTGTTAGAAATGCATTAAATGATGCAGGTCTTACAGCTTCAGATCTTTCAAAGGTATTATTAGTTGGTGGTTCAACAAGAATTCCTGCTGTACAGGATAAGGTAAAACAGTTGACAGGACATGAACCAAGCAAGACACTTAATCCTGATGAATGTGTTGCTATTGGTGCTTCAATTCAGGGTGGTAAGCTTGCAGGTGATGCAGGTGCCGGTGAAGTCCTTCTTCTTGATGTTACTCCACTTTCACTTTCAATTGAAACAATGGGTGGTATTGCTACAAGACTTATTGAAAGAAATACAACAATTCCTACAAAGAAGAGTCAGGTATTCTCTACAGCAGCTGATAACCAGACAGCCGTTGATATTAATGTAGTACAGGGTGAAAGACAGTTTGCTAAGGATAATAAGTCACTTGGTCAGTTCAGACTTGATGGTATTCCACCAGCAAGACGTGGTGTGCCTCAGATTGAAGTTACATTCGATATTGATGCAAATGGTATCGTAAATGTTTCAGCTAAGGATTTAGGTACAGGCAAGGAACAGCATATTACAATTACAGCCGGTTCTAACATGTCAGATGAAGATATTGATAAGGCTGTTAAGGAAGCTGCTGAGTTTGAAGCACAGGATAAGAAACGTAAGGAAGGTATTGAAGTCCGTAACGATGCAGATTCAATGGTATTCCAGACACAGAAGGCTCTTGATGAAGCTGGTGATAAGCTCGATGCTTCTGATAAGGCTGCTGTAGAAGCTGACCTTAATGCATTAAAGGCATTGGTTGATGGTTCAGATGCTGAAAATATGACAGATTCACAGATTGATGAGATTAAGGCTGCTAAGGAGAAGTTAATGGAAAGTGCTCAGAAGCTTTTTGCTAAGTTGTATGAAGCACAGGGTGCAGCAGGTGCAGGTCCTGATATGGGAGCAGGTGCTGGTCCACAGGCAGGAGCAGATACAGGTGCTAACGCTTACGGTGATGATGTTGTAGACGGAGATTATAAGGAAGTATAATAAAGGCACCTGATATAAGATACGTGATATGGGAATAAGCAGGTCCATTTTGCGAAGCTTAGTTATATTTAACCTGCGAAAGTTACAGTTCTCAGGTTTCCTGTGAACTGTAACTTTTGTTAGGAGTTTTAGTCAGCTGCATGGGAAGCATATTCCTGTGCAGTTTTAGTGCTATAAACATAGATTTTAAATATGGAGGAATATCATGGCAGATAAAAGAGATTATTACGAGGTTTTAGGCGTTTCAAAGGATGCTGACGAAGCTACAATTAAAAAAGCATACCGTAAGCTTGCCAAGAAATACCATCCAGATATTAATCCCGGAGATAAAGAAGCTGAGGCTAAGTTCAAAGAGGCATCAGAGGCTTATGCTGTATTAAGTGATGCTGATAAGCGTAGACAATATGACCAGTTTGGACATGCTGCCTTTGAAAATGGTGGTGGCGGTGGTGCCGGTGGCTTTGACTTTGGAGATATGGGAGATATCTTTAGTGATATATTTGGCGGCGATATATTTGGTGGAATGTTTGGTGGCGGAAGAAGCCGTAACAGCAACGGACCACGAAGAGGTGCTGATGTAAGGGTAAATGTAAGAATAACATTTGCTGAATCAGTTACAGGTACATCTAAAAAGATTGATGTAACATTAAAGGACCCTTGTACTAAGTGTAATGGTACAGGTGCAAAGCCGGGTACACAGCCACAGACATGTAGTAAGTGTGGTGGTAAGGGGCAGGTTGTATATACACAGCAGTCTATGCTTGGTATGGTAAGAAATGTACAACCATGTCCTGATTGTCATGGAACCGGTAAGATTATTAAAGAAAAGTGTCCTGACTGTTATGGAACAGGATATATAAGCTCTAAGAAGACTATTGAGGTTTCAATTCCGGCAGGTATTGATAATGGTCAGTGTGTCCGTATCCAGGGCAAGGGTGAACCAGGTGTAAATGGTGGTCAGAGAGGTGACTTATTAGTTGCTGTTATGATTTCTGCCGATCCGGAATTTGAAAGAGACGGTTATAATGTATTCTCTAATGTAAAGATAAGCTATCCAACGGCTGTTCTTGGCGGTGAGATTAAGGTTAGAACTGTCGATGGTGAAGTATTATATGATGTTAAGCCGGGAACAGATTCAGGCAGCAGAGTAAGACTTAAAGGAAAAGGTATGCCGACTGTAAGAAACAGTGCAGTGCGTGGCGACCATTATATTACACTTATTGTTGATATACCTAAAAAGTTAAGTGCTGAACAAAAGGATGCACTTCTTGAATATGATAAGACACTTACAGGAGAAGAACGAACACATAAGAAGAGAGGTTTCTTTAAGTAACTTCCTCGCTACATTTCAAAAACCTCTGCGCAGGGGGTGACGACTGGACAGTTGCCGGCTGGAAATATGCGATTCAAAGTCACTACGCTGGGTGTGACAATCGGCAGATTACGGGTTAGCAGTATATAATTGAGACCGTTTCAAGTTTTGTGTAAACGTTAAAAACTGATATAAGATTTGTGAAT
>ERZ791785.298-NODE-298-length-49078-cov-3.032209_pt1 | contig 49078 bp, 42 predicted proteins | sample MGYA00509947_ERZ791785 | MGnify/ENA primary metagenome ERZ791785 (study PRJEB30046, sample SAMN00791982) | human gut metagenome | study: EMG produced TPA metagenomics assembly of the A metagenome-wide association study of gut microbiota in type 2... | reverse complement strand
TATATTATTTAATTTATTTTCTATAATATTAAATAGTTTTTTATTATAATCCAAAATCATATCCACTTCTTTGTTTTCTAGAATAATATCTATATTTTCGTAAAAACATTCTTGGGCAATTTTTCTCTTATTTTGTAGATGTCTATAATTATAGAAATTTAATGTATTTTGATTATAGTAACCGAGTTCTATAGCTTTATTAAAGATCTCATTGATTTTATTTTCTGTATAATTTATGGACGTATTTTTTATTTGACTATTTTCATTTATATAAACTTCTTCGGTTTGAATAGTAAAATAAATATCTTCACCAAGAGGGATAGGATAACCTCCACCTTCACCAAAAACAAGTTTCATACTATTTGAAACAGGTATATTATTTAAAAGCCACTTAGTACCAAATTTTCCATCACTTTCTTCATCGCAAGAACATATAAAAATTAGCGTATTTTTTAATTCTTTGCCATTACAATTGTTTAGATAAAAATACTTCATAATATCCATCCAAATTGCTATTAATCCCTTACAGTCAAGTGTTCCCCTTCCAACTATACAGTTATTGACTAAAGTTGCTTTCTGTGGTTGAAAGAGCCAATTTTCTGCATTATAATTTGCAGTATCTATATGACTGTGAAGTATAATCGCATCGTTACTTTTTCCATTTATAGTAGCTATAATGTTTCCTTTGCCTGAAACTGGTTCATAAACCTTATTTTCTATACCTATTTTATCGAATACTTCTTTTATATATAAAATGCCTTCAATTTCATTATTAGAATTTATTGTAGTATCTATATTAATTAGATTGCATAGATAATCTACTGTGGTTTGGTGTATCATTTTTATATTTATAGCCTAACATTCTAGAAGAATTTAATACTACAAAAATTGAAGAGGCATTGTGTATAATTGCAGCAGCGATAGGATTTAAAAATCCTAATCCAGATAGAAGTATTCCAATTATATTTACACAAACTGCAAATATCCAAATATTTTGTTTTATAATAGAGTAAGTTTTTTTGCTTAGAGCAATTGTTTCGCATAAGAAGTCGATTCTATCAGACATAAGTGTGATATCTGATGCATCTGATGCTATATCTGTTCCCGCCATACCCATTGCAATTCCGACATTGGAAAGTGTAAGAGCAGGTGCATCATTAATTCCATCGCCAATCATTGCGACGACTTTTCCTTCTGATTGAAGTTCTTTGATATAGTCTAATTTTTCTTGTGGAAGCAGATTTGATTTAAAATGTTTTATTCCAACTTCATCACAAATGGCTTGGGCAGTGTATTCATTGTCTCCAGTAAGCATTACAAAATCTTCTATGCCAAGTGTTTTTAATTCATTTAAAGTATCCTTGATATAAGGTCTTACAGTATCGGCAACAGATATACAACCTAGTATATTGCCATTTGAAACGACTAATAAAGCAGTTCTACCTAGTTTTTCTTCATGATCTAAAAAATTATAAATTTGTTTTTTAGAAAGAGATTTTATATTATTATTTTCAGAATCAAAAATATCAAAATTTAAATCAGTTAAAACTTTTCTATTTGAAACTTCATATGAATTATTATTTATTTTGACGTTGACACCACGACCAAATAACATATTAAATTCACCATTTGGAATTTTGCATAAATCTATTTTTTGTTTTTCAACTAAATATTTTACAATTGATTTTCCAATAGGATGGCCAGAGTTTTTTTCTACAATCGCCAATGTATTAAAAAATTCATTTCTTTTTGATTCATCACATATTAAAACATCGACAACTTCTGGAGTACCTTTAGTTATGGTTCCCGTTTTATCAAAGCATATAGTTGTTACTTTTGCTAATTCTTCAATAACTACGCCACCTTTTATTAATACACCTTTTTTGGCAGCATTTCCGACACTAGCGACAACGGCTGTTGGGGTTGCCAAAACTAATGCACAAGGGCAAGCTATTACCAAGATTGACATTACACGCATAATATCCTTAGTAAGCAGAGCAGTTATTACACATATTAAAAGTATAGTTGGAAGGAAGAATTCTGCAAATTTATCAGCAGTTTTTTGAACATTTCCTTTGTTTTCTTGAGCATTTTTTACGGTTTTTATAATTTGACCAAGTATAGTTTCGTTTCCTATTTTCTCTGTAAGAATTTCGATTACACCATTTTCATTTAAAGTTCCTACAAATACTTTATCATTTTTAGTTTTATCAACTGGCATGGATTCACCAGTTATAGCAGCTTCATTTATTGTTGATTGACCGTTTTGGATTATTCCATCGACAGGGATTTTTTCTCCAGCTATAACTTGAATTATATCGCCAGGTCTGACTTCACGGATTGAAACTTGTTCAAATTTATTTCCAATTTTTTTTCTGCATTTATGTGGGACTAATTGAATTAGAGAGCGGACTGCATTTTGTGTTTTTTTCATAGTTAAATCTTCTAAGAATTCGCCAAAAATCATCATAAATGAAACAATAGAACCAGATAGATATTCGCCAACATAAGTAGTGCCTATAAGTGCTAATACAACTAACATACCAGCAGTGATTTTTCTTTTTTTGATAGTTGCCAAAACTGTAGATTTAATTACTATAAATCCACCAATTATAAGTGGGATAAGTTCAAACTTAAATGGTATTTTTATAAAAAAGTGAAAAATAATCGCTAGTATATTTAATACTAATAAAATGGAAGGAAGGATATATATCTTATTTTTATTTATAAAATCATTCATATTTTGCACCTCATTTTCTAAAATTTAAAATACTAATTTAAAACCTGAGAGAAAAATTCTCTCAGGCAGATATCGTGATGTTATTTATCAGATTTTTTCTTATTAAATAAACTAAATTTTTTCTTGTGGTGATGTTCGGAGTTGTCATGTTTATCTTCGTGGTCATGGTGTTCGTGATTATGATTGTGCTCGTGGTTGTGATTATGATTATGTTCATGATTATGGTCTTCACTTATTCCAAATAAATCGTCCATATCTTCTATATCATCAAATATTCCATGGTGACCTTCATGCATTTTTATTACCTCCTTTATATCCCCTATGGGGGGTTATTAATTATATTATAGGGTTATTGGGAATATATGTCAATTAATTATATAAATTTGGTTAAAAAATAATATATAAGTTATAATTTATACATGATGATTAAGATTAGGAGGGGTTTTGATGGGTACAAATAAAGAAGAATATAAACATGAACATTCTCATTCAAATCATAAACATTCGGATGAGGATTATAAAAAATTGATAAATAGGATGTCTAGAATAATTGGACATGCTAATTCTGTAAAAACTATGATAGAGGAGCATAGAGACTGTACAGAAATTTTAATACAGATATCGGCGGTAAAATCTGCATTAAATAACTTAGGCAAAAAAATATTGGAAGACCATATAAACAAATGTATTGTAGATGTAGTTGGGGAAGAACAATTAGAAGAAAAACAAAAATTATTAGAAGATTTAAATGATGCGATTGATAAATTTGTAAGATAAAAAATCGTAATATGCCACTTAAAAAAATAGAAAAAAATTTTTGAGGCACTAAAAATTCTGAAAAATATCTACACATAAGTAGGGGCAAAGCATCGACGAGAAGTATATTATTATTGGAAAATTATATCTATTCATTTTTGATTAAACTAACTTGATTGCCCACAATATATGGTGTAAAATAAATCAGTCGGCACTATATATAGTGCTAAGAAAACTGATTTATACATAAATATTAAACATTTATCACTTAAAGAAATAAAGCAATTATATTGATTTTATAAATAAATTATCAGTACGAATAAAATATAAAATAACTTAAGAAAGAGTAAAGAAGATTTCAGTTAAAAGAATAAAATTATAGATAAAAAGGAGATAATGATGTCAGCTAACTTAAATATAATTAAAAGAGACGGAAGCAAAGCAGAATTCGATAAATTAAAAATAGAAAATGCTATATTAAAAGCTATGAAATATGGTAGTGGTGTTTTAGAAGAGGATATAGCAAAAAACATAGCAGATGAAATAGAAAAGATATATTTACAAGGTTCACCTTCTCCAACTGTTTCTAAAGTAGAAGAATTAGTATATAAAGAATTAATTGATCATAAACAAGAATTAACGGCAAAAGCTTATGAAGGATATAGAGCAGTACAATCTTTCAAAAGAGAAGTAAATACTACAGATGATAGTATCTTAGGGTTACTAGACAAAAGTAACGAAGATGTTTTAAATGAAAACTCTAACAAAAATGGTCAGTTAGCATCAACACAAAGGGATTTAATGGCGGGGGAAGTTTCAAAAGATATAGCTAGAAGAAAATTAATACCTGCACATATTGTTCAAGCTCATGATGAAGGAGTGCTACATTATCATGATATGGACTACGCTATACAACCAATACACAACTGTATGTTAATTAACTTAGAGGATATGTTGAATAATGGAACAGTTATAAACAATAAATTAGTTGAATCTCCAAAATCATTCGCTACAGCTTGTACTGTTACAACACAAATAATAGCTCAAATAGCAAGTGGACAATATGGTGGTAACTCAATAACTATAAAACATATAGCCCCATTTTTAAGAGTTTCATACAATAAGTATTTTGATAAATACAAAGAAAAATACAGCTTAGAGATGGCTCATGAACTAGCTGAAGACAGAATGTTAGAAGAGTTAAAATCAGGTATACAAACAATAAGATATCAATTATCTACTTTACACACAAGTAATGGACAATCTCCTTTCTCTACAATCTACCTTGAAATAGAAGAAGGCGGAGAATTTGAAAGAGAAGAAGCCTTAATATGTGAAGAAATGATAGTACAAAGACTAGAAGGAATGAAAAACTATAAAGGTCAAGAAATAGGTGAAGAATTCCCTAAATTAGTTTATTTACTAGATGAACACAACTGTTTAGAAGGTGGAAAATACGATTATATAACAAAATTAGCAGCTAAATGTAATACAAAAAGATTAGTTCCAGATTATCAAAGTGCTAAAATAATGAGAAAAAATTATGATGGTGAAACTTTCCCTCCAATGGGATGTAGATCTCACTTAAGCAACTGGAGAGATGAAAATGGAAACTATAAATGGTACGGAAGATTCAATCAAGGTGTTGTAAGTCTTAACTTAGTACAAGTTGCATTAACTGCAAATAAAGATATGGATAAATTCTGGGAAGTGTTAGACGAAAGATTATCTTTATGTAGAGAAGCTTTAATGGTTAGACATAATTTATTACTAGGAACTTCTTCTGACATATCACCAATTCACTGGCAACATGGTGGAATAGCTAGACTTGAAAAAGGTGAAAAAATAGATTCTTTATTAAAAGATGGATATTCAACTTTATCTTTAGGATATGTTGGGATATACGAAATGACTCAAGCAATGCTTGGTGTTTCTCATACTACTAAAGAAGGTGAAGAGTTTGCACTTAAAGTTATGAACCACTTAAAAGGTGCTTGTGATTCATGGAAAGCAGAAACTGGTCTTGGATTTGGATTATACGGAACTCCAGGAGAAAGTTTAACTTCAAGATTCTGTAGAATAGACAAACAAAAATTTGGTGAAATAAGAAATGTAACTGATAGAATGTACTATACAAATTCATATCATGTTCATGTTACAGAAGAAATAGATGCATTTGAAAAACTAAAATTCGAAAGTCAATTCCATGATATAAGTTTAGGGGGATGTATAAGTTATGTTGAGGTTCCAGATATGAGTAAAAACTTACCTGCTGTTGAACAAATAATAAACTACATCTACCACAATATCCAATATGCTGAAATAAATACAAAACCAGATGTTTGTTTCAAATGTGGATACACTGGAGAAATAAAATTAGACGATGATATGCAATGGTACTGTCCAAACTGTGGAAACAAAGATAAAGATGAAATGCAAGTTATGAGAAGAACTTGTGGTTATATCGGTTCTAATATGTGGGGTAAAGGACGTACACAAGAAATAAGCCAAAGAGTTTTACACTTATAAAATGGAGTGGTTTTAATGAGGTTTTCAAAAATAAAAGATAATGATATAGCAAATGGTATAGGTATAACTATGTCGCTTTGGACTCAAGGATGCCCACATCACTGTAAGGGTTGTTTTAATGGAGAAACGTGGGACTTTAATAGCGGAAAAGAGTTCAGAAAAGAAGATTTAGATTATATACTTAAAAATATCAACAAAAATAGCGTACAAAGAGATCTATCTATTCTGGGGGGCGAACCATTATGTCCAGAAAATGTAGATGGAGTAATAGAAGTATGCAAAAGATTTAAAGAAGAATTTCCAAACAAAAAAATCTACATGTGGACGGGTTATACTGTAGATGATTTTACAGAAAGACAAAAGGAAGTTCTGAAATATTTAGATGTTTTAGTTGATGGACCATTTCAACAGGAAAATAGAAACTTATCTCTTACAATGAGAGGTTCTTCTAACCAAAGAGTTATAGACGTGAAAAAGAGTTTAGCTGAGGAAAAGATAGTTTTGGTAGAAGCTTAATATAAAAATAAAAAATACTAACTGGCGTTTTACAACAGTTAGTATTTTTTTGTGATTATTTTATGATAAATATATCTATATATGTATATTTTTAGGAAATGTTGACCCTTTATAAGGAATTATAATATAATAAAATCAATAAAAACTAAAGGGAGGAAAATAGAATGGGATTAATAGCAATATTATTTTATATACTTACAGTTGCTGCACAATGGGTAGTTTTCCAAAAAGCAGGGATAGCTGGATGGAAAAGTATTATACCAATATATAATTCTTATTGCCTTTTCAAAATTGCCTGGGGGAATGGATGGATATTTTTAGCTACAATTATTCCGTTAGTAGGTGTAATAGTTGATTTTATGTGTATGTATAAATTAGCGAAATCATTTGATAAAGGTTTAGGATTTTGTATAGGATTATTCTTACTAAGACCAGTATTCTACATAATATTAGCTTTCAGTGATGATGAGTATATAGGTCCAAATGGAAATAGAGTATACGTTGCGTAAAGTGATAGTAAAAGGTATAGATTCTTGATGAATTTATACCTTTTTTATATATACAAAATTTCATTTCTTTTAAAATTATGGATGGGAATATTTAATTACGTCTTGGAATATAAATGTATTAATATGATAGCAAAATGGATATTTTTATTACTAGAGAGAAATCATAGTATTTATTTTTGAGGGGGAAAGAAAATGGCTTTTTGTAAAAATTGTGGGAAAGAAATAGATGACAAGGCAGTTATATGTCCATCTTGTGGTGTACAACAGCAAGAAATAGCACCAACAACACCAGAAGTTGTTGATAATGGTGGATTTTTATGGGGACTTTTAGGTTGTTGTGTTCCTATCGTTGGACTTGTTTTGTTCTTAGTTTGGAAAGATACTAAACCTAAAACAGCTAAAGCAGCAGGGATAGGTGCTTTAGTAGCAGTGGGAATAGCAGCGGTGTACTATCTTATAGTACTTATATTAGGTGCTTCCCTTTTTTATTAGGAGTGTAAGACGTGGACTTATTTCTTTCTAATTCGAAAAAATGGATTTATAAGTGGTTTCCAATTATTTTTGGATGCCATTGCAGAGATGATAGATCATTTTATTATAAAGGGCAAAAATTTCCGATATGTGCAAGATGTACAGGTGAATTTGTAGGTATATGTTTTGCCTTGATTTGTTGTTTCTTTTTTAGATTAACTGCTAAAGCATCATTTATTATTATGATTCCATTAATCATAGATGGATTTACACAAGCATTAACTTCTTATGAAAGTAATAATATAAAAAGATTTATTACAGGGGTTTTATTTGGGTATGGTATCTTTATGCTTTTTGTTATATCGACTATAATAGTATTCAATTTTGGAGTAAATATAGGAACAAAATATAACATAGGGCTTAGAAGATAAATAATTAAAGTGATGTGAATTATTAAGTGAGTTTACCTTTTTAATTATATTGTATGTGTTAATTTACTTTGATAAAATAAAAATGTAGTATAAATTATTGCAAAAAGGGGAGCAAATAATGAAAGATACAGATTGGGAGATATTATATAGATTGTACGAAACACCAAATATGACAAAAGTAGCAGATATGTTGTATATAAGTCAGCCATCTCTTACAAAAAGGGTTAAAAGTATGGAAAAAGATTTTGGAGTTAAAATAATAAATCGTACTTCGAAAGGGGTGAAATTTACTCCAGAGGGAGAATATCTAGCGAAGCGAGCTAAGGAGTACATGGAATTTATAAAAGACGTAAAACATGGACTATATACTTATAAAACTGAATTAGAAGGAACAATTAAAATAGGTTCACCTTACACATATAGCAAATTTGAATTAACAGATGTGTTATATAGATATTCACAAGAACATAAAAATATAAAGTTTGAAATTATAAATGACCAGAGCAATAATTTATTTAGGATGATATTAGAAAACCACATAGAGTTGGGATTTGTATGTGGTGACTTTGAAGGTGATGTAGATAAGATTTTGGTTAAACAAAATAAAGCTTACATAGTATCAAAAGATCCAATTGATTTAATGAAGTTGCCACAAATGCAGCGCATTGATTATAAAACTAATGATAAGAGTAAAGAAATTTTGGATGAATGGTGGAAAAATACATATGGGAATAATCCGCCAGTAGGAATGTTTGCTGGATATGTAGAATTTGCGTGGCAGTTAGTAGATAAGGGGCTTGGATATGCATGTTGTTTTCTGCCTGAAGGTTTTGAGAAAGTATATAACCTTTGTTTAACACCGATATTAGACGATGATGGTAATAGTATAATAAGAAATACCTGGCTAGTATATCCAAAGGGAAAACAGATGAGCAGTGTTGTAAATAATTTTATAAAATTTATTAAAGATAATATAGAAATAAGGGAGTAATCATATTGATATACTCCCTTATTTCATTTGTTCTATATTAGAAATTCACAATTTTACTGACCTATTTAAAAATATATTATATTAAAAGTGATATTTTAGTTTTAAATTTTTATTTTATAACAACTAGTTCATAGTCTCTAGAACCAAGTCCAATTTTTTCAGCATGACTTAAGCAAGTTTTCCATTCTGATTCTGGAGTGGAATTTGTAAAATGGTCATGATGGTCATGGAAATCTTTTTTTGCAAGATTGTCACCTAGTTGACTATTTCTTATTGGAGTAGCATTCATACAGGCATCAACACATGCTTGGTCTAAAGCTAATAAGTCGTAAGATGCGAACATACCTATATTAGGTAAGATAGCTGCGTCATTTTCAGCATGACAGTCACAGTTTGGTGAAACATCTACAACAAGAGAAATATGGAATGTTGTACGTCCATCTACTACAGCTTTAGTGTATTCAGCCATACGACAGTTTAGATTTTCGACTGCTGTGTAATTTTCAAATGCGATTGCATCAAAGTTACATGCACCGATACAACGACCGCATCCTGCACAAGTATCTGGATTTATACTCATTTTTTTAGTTTCTTTATTGAAAACTAATCCATTATTAGCGCATTCTTTTTGACATTTCTTACATCCACGACATTTTGATTCTGATATAGTTGGCGTTCCATCATTGTGTTGTTCTTTTTTGCCTGCACGAGAACCACATCCCATACCTATATTTTTTATAGCCCCACCAAAGCCAGTCGTTTCATGACCTTTGAAGTGAGTTAAACTTATAAATACATCGGCATCCATTATTGCACGACCGATTTTTGCCTTTTCTATGTATTCCCCACCAGCAACTGGAACTTCTACATCATCTGTTCCTTTTAATCCATCAGCTATTAAAATTGGACATCCTACAGTCAGTGGTGTAAATCCATTTTCCCATGCACATTCTAAATGTTCTAATGCATTTTTTCTTTTTCCAGGATATAGAGTATTACAGTCAGTTAAAAATGGATGTCCACCAAGTTCTTTAACAACATCTGAAACGGCTCTTGCATAATTTGGACGTAAGAATCCTAAGTTACCAAGCTCCCCGAAATGCATTTTTATCGCTACAAATTTATTGTCCATATCTATATCAGCAATACCAGCATCTTTTATTAATCTTTTTAATTTTGTTGGAAGACCTTCGCCAAGTTTTGTACGAAAATCTGTAAAATATACTTTTGATTTACTCATTTTAATTCCCCCCATTTATAAAAAATTTCCTTTTTATATTATATTGCCTGGAGTTAACTCAAAGTCAAGAATAAATTACCATAAAATGTTATAATTTTTTGGAATAACACCTATAAAAAAACAATATTAGACTTTAAACGAATAACGGAGTATCTTTTATATAGAAGCTTAATTAAAATTGCAAATAAAATAATTAATATAAAGTCGAAGGGAAGATTGAGAATGATTAAATTATATGATGAAGGTGTATATCTAGTAAATGGGGATGCAATAGTAAAAGAATCAGAAAGTGAAAAAGTTGAAAAATTAACTGGAAAGAAAGTAAATAAGGAAGAAGCTAAAAAAGGGACAATAGCATATTCAATATTAGAATCACATAATACTTCTTCTGATATGAATAAATTAAAAATAAAATTTGATGCAATGGCATCTCATGATATTACATATGTTGGTATAATCCAAACTGCAAAAGCATCAGGGATGAAAAAATTTCCGATTCCTTATGTTCTAACAAATTGCCATAACTCATTATGTGCAGTTGGTGGAACTATAAATGAAGATGACCACATGTTTGGTTTATCAGCAGCTAAGAAATACGGTGGAATTTATGTTCCAGCACATATTGCAGTTATCCATCAATACATGAGGGAAATGATGGCCGGATGTGGAAAAATGATATTAGGTTCAGACAGTCACACTAGATACGGAGCTCTTGGAACAATGGCAGTTGGTGAAGGCGGAGGAGAACTAGTAAAACAATTACTAGAAGACACTTACGATATAAACTATCCAGGTGTTGTTGCTATTTATTTAGAAGGGAAACCGCATCCAGGTGTTGGACCACAAGATATAGCACTTGCTATAATCGGAAAAGTATTCAAAAATGGATACGTTAAAAATAAAGTAATGGAATTCGTAGGGCCAGGAGTTGCATCAATGGACACTGATTATAGAAATGGGGTTGATGTTATGACTACTGAAACTACATGTTTAACTTCAGTATGGAGAACTGATGAAAATACAAAAGCATTCTTAGAAGCTCACAACAGAGTAGAAGATTATAAGGAATTAAATCCAAAAGAAGTTGCTTATTATGATGGATTAGTTTATGTTGATTTAAGCGAAATAAAACCAATGATAGCTTTACCATTCCATCCAAGTAATGTATATGAAATAGATGAATTAAATGCAAATCTTGAAGAAATACTTACTAAAGTAGAAGAAGATGCTAAAAAATTAATTGATAATCCAGAAATAGAATTTAGTTTAACTGATAAAATAGTAGATGGAAAATTACAAGTTCAACAAGGAATAATCGCAGGATGTTCAGGTGGTACATACACAAGTGTAATGCAAGCTGCTGAAATATTAAAAGGTAAAAACTGTGGAAATGATGAATTCTCACTAGCAGTATATCCATCTTCTCAACCAGTATTTATGGATTTATTAGAAAAGGGTGCAATATCAACATTAATGGCTACTGGTGCAACAATTAAAACTGCATTCTGTGGACCATGTTTCGGAGCAGGAGACACTCCAGCAAATAACGGATTAAGCATAAGACATACTACAAGAAACTTCCCTAACAGAGAAGGTTCTAAACCAGGAAACGGTCAAATGTCATCTGTTGCATTAATGGATGCTAGAAGTATAGCAGCTACTGCAGCAAATGGAGGTATATTAACACCAGCAACTGATTTAGTAAATGAAGAAAATATTCCTGATTACAAATTCGATGACTCATCATATAGAAGTAGAGTATATCAAGGATTCCAAAAAGCTGACGACGAATTAGATTTAGTTTATGGACCAAATATAAAAGACTGGCCAGAAATGAGTCCTCTAGCAGAGAATATATTACTAAAAGTTTGTTCAAAAATATTAGACGAAGTAACAACTACAGATGAATTAATACCATCAGGAGAAACTTCAGCATTCAGATCTAATCCATTAAAATTAGCTGAATTCGCATTATCAAGAAGAGATCCTGAATATGTTGGAAAAACAAAAGCAGTTGATGCAGTAGAAAAGGCCAGATTAAAAGGAGAGGATCCAACTAAATTAGATAAAAATCTTGCTAAAGTTTATTCTAAAATAAGTGAAAAATTTAAAATAGAAGATGTTAAAGATATAGAAATCGGAAGTATGATTTATGCTAAAAAACCAGGCGATGGTTCTGCTCGTGAACAAGCAGCAAGCTGCCAAAGAGTAATGGGAGGACTAGCAAATATCTGTAAAGAATACGCAACTAAACGTTATCGTTCAAACGTTATGAACTGGGGTATGGTTCCGTTCCAAATGGATGCAGATGCACAGTTTGAAGTTGGAGATTATATCTTCGTTCCAAACATAAGAAAAGCATTAGATGGAGATATGAAGGATATAAAAGCTTATGTTATATCAGATAATATAAAAGAATTAGATTTATATATTGCTGATATGACACCTGACGAAAAAGAAATAGTTAAAGCTGGTTGCTTAATCAACTACAATAGAAACAGAAAAGAAAATAAATAGATAAAAAGTTATTATATTATATAATGGGGTATTGTGAATTTGGCAATACTCCATTTATTTTGTCTCAAAACATCAAATTAATTTATAATAGCTTAATTAATGATAATATTTTGTTATCACATGATAAAAAATAACGGTTTTTTTAATGAGGTATTTATGATAATATATAAATACAATTGAGGATAATAACAATTATCAAACGATAATTAGAGAGAATGTATTAAGGATTTATATTTTATAATTTACTAAGAATAGTAAAACTTAAATTAAGAAAACATAAAGAATATATTATAGATTAGGATTGATATTAGGAGGAAATACATGAAAAATGAAACTTGGAGTTTTTTAGGTGAAAAAATTGAAGCGGGGCAAAAAGCTCAAGTTATGATTCGACCATATGGAGAAGATTATGAAATACCAACAACAATTATAAATGGGGAAAATACAGGAAAGACAATTGTTATAAATGGAGGATTACATAGTTGTGAGTTTCCTGGTGTAGTAGCTTGTATGACAACGGCGGGAGAAATAGATCCTAAGAAGGTAAGCGGCCGTATTATTATAATACACTGCTTAAACTCAAGCGGGTTTATAGAAAGAACTGATGCAATAGTGCCAGAAGATGGCATGAATCTAAATAGGGATTTCTATGGTGATAAAAATGGAACTATAAGTAGAAAGATAATGGCATTTTTAGAAGAAGAAATTATGCCAATAGCTGATTTTATAATGGATCTTCATAGTGGTTCATCTATGGAGCAAATGGCATCTTGTTTATTCTTCCCTGTTGGGGCTAGTGATGAGGTAGCAAAAATATCTATGGGGGCGGCATCAAATATTGCAATAGAACACTTGATTGCATCAAGATCAAGTGATGGTTTTTATAGTTATGCAGCATCAAAAGGAATACCAGGGATATTAGTTGAAAGAGGTTATAATAATACTTGTGAAAAAGAGGATTATGAAGGATTTATCCAAGATATATATTTATTACTAGATCATTTTAATGTATTAGAAATAACACATAGACCAGAAGAAGTAGAGAGAATTGTATGGATGAAAACTGATTATATTGAAGCACAACAAACGGGAGTGTGGTTCCCTCGTATTGAACCAGGAATGTTTGTTAAAAAAGGAGGATTAATAGGAACTGTTAAAGACTTCTTTGGAAATGTAATAGGTGAATACAGAGCATCAGAAGATTGTCGTATAATGTATAATCATTATGGATTATCTATTAATAAAGGCGACAATGTTGCCGCTTGTGGGATAGTAAAACATTCCGTATTATTATAAATAAGTTAAAAATATAAAGATATTGCTATATATATAAATGGAGATAAATTATACATAAAGATATAATTTATCTCCATTTTAGTTTAAAGATTATTATATATTTTTAAAATAACTTTATCTTTATAATGAAATATCTCTTATAAAAATTTACATCTCTTCTTCATCAAATTCTTCCATATTGACACTAGGCATTCCAGGACCAGCATTTACAAAAGGATAATTTGGATACATCATATTAGGCATAATCTCAGGATACATATTAGGGAACATTCCGGCTGGGTACATTGGAGGTTTAGGCATCGGAATATATCCCCCCATCATATTAGGATATGGGTACATTGGCATACCATAAGGCATAGCACCTTGATTAACCATATTCGGATTTTGATAATTCATATCTTGCATATTAGTATTTTGTTGGTTTTGATAAGCAGCATCTTGATAATTAGAATTTTGATAACCACTATCTTGGTAACTAGCATCCTGATAATTAGGGTTTTGATAATTCATATCTTGTGTATTCATATTTTGTTGATTTTGATTAGCCATACCTTGGTTTCCCATATTTGGTGGCAGAGATTGATATTGTGGATTAGGCAATATCATATTAGGAATATTTTGCTGAGGATTAGCTATATTAGGTTGTTGGAAATATGGAACAGAAGGTATATTAAAATCTTCTGCAGGAATATTAGTATATTCCCCTCCAGTATCATAAGTATTATTATTTATATAATTTTGATCAGGATAAGTATTTGTTGCATTATCATTAAATTGAGAATAATCAATATATCCATTATTAGGATTAGTATATTCAACATATCCTTGACTATTATTTTGGTATCCTGTAGCATTTGAATAGTAAGGGTTTAAGTAAACCATAGGGTCTATATAAGGCTGAGGATATATATAATTAGAGTTAGACTTAGAATTGTCATTTCTTTTATTGTTACTCATACAGATTCTCCTTTCTTTTTATATGAAATGATTAACAATTTTTCTAATAATATATATATTAAATTAAAAGGGGGCAAAGGTTTGTACAAATGTGAAGTTTGTGGTGAAATAGCTGATATTCATCATATAGTATTTAGAAGTCAAGGCGGTTTTGATATAGAAATAAATTATAAATACTTGTGTCCTGAACACCATCGTGGTAATGACGGTCCTCACCATAACCGTTTTATTGATCTAAAGTATAAACTTGAGTTACAAGAGAAATTATATTATTGCCTTCCAAAAGATTATTACTGGCCTAAAGAACTAACTGAAATACTTGGAATTCATAATGGTTCACTAAAAAGATTATTGAAAGACTTAAAAATTCATAAGGAAGGATATAGCAAGAAAGATATAATATTTAAGCTTATGGGAAACACTTTATACTCTTCTGAAATGATAGATGAACTTGCATTAGATTTATTAATAAATGAAATATAAGAAACTGCATTATTAGCAGTTTCTTTTTTTTATTTATATATCCATAAGTAAATACCTATATTTTTAATAAAATATACGTATTTTACTAATCAAAAATTTAAACTTATACTATTATAGGACTTTGTTAAAAGTATCAATAACAAGAAGGAGAATCTATTAATGGAAGGTTTAAGAAATAAAAGAAATTGGAAAGTACTCTGGCAATTATTCAAATCTACATTCATTCTTAGCGCCTTTACTTTTGGTGGTGGATTTGTAATTGTATCTCTTATGAAGAAAAAATTCGTTGAAGAATTAGGATGGCTAGATGAAAGTGAAATGCTTGATATAACAGCTATAGCTCAATCATCTCCAGGTCCTATTCCAATAAATGCATCTGTTATTTTAGGATACAGAATGCAAGGAATTCTTGGATCAATTGTTGCAGTTGTAGGAACATCTATACCTCCTATCGCTATTATCTCTGTTATATCTTCATTCTACGTTAAATTTAGAGAAAGCCAAATTATAGGAACTGCATTAATGGTAATGAGAGCTGGTGTTGCTGCTGTTATATGTGATGTTGTTATAAATTTAGCTAAAAATGTAATAAAAACAGGTCAAGTTTTATACATTGCTCTAATGATAATAGCATTTATTATGACTTATGTATTAGGTATAAGTGCGATAACAGTAATTTTACTGTGTATTCTTGTTGGTATCGTAAATCTTATATTAGATATAAAAAATTCTAAGAAGAAAGCAAATTTGGAGGTATAATATGCTAGGACTATTATTTTTAAGCTTTATTCAAGTAGGATTATTTAGTGTTGGTGGTGGATATGCTGCTATACCTCTAATACAAAATCAAATAGTAAATATACATGGACTTATGACTCTTCCAGAGTTTGCTGACTTAATTACTATTGCCGAAATGACACCAGGTCCTATATCTATTAATTCAGCGACATTTGTAGGAACTCGATTAGCTGGTTTACCTGGTGCTCTTATTTGTACTTTAGGATGTATAATTCCTTCATTTATTATTTGTCTTATACTAGCTCACTACTATTATAAATATCGTAATTTCGGTGGTGTACAAACTATATTGGCTAGTCTTCGACCTGCAGTAGTTGCTCTTATAAGTTCAGCAGGATTATCTATTTTAACACTTGCTATTTTCCAAGCTGAAAAGCAAGATATAGTATTATCAAATTTTAGACCTATAGAATTTTTATTATTCGTAGGAGGACTTTTTGCTATCAGAAAATTTAAAGTTAATCCTATATTAATTATTTTTGGTTCAGGATTAATAGGAACAATAGCTTATATGGCATTTTAAAAATCTTATTTTAAGTATTGTATACTTTCTATCAATCTTTTTAAATGGTTTGATATAAACTTATCCTTATGGTACACTACACATATTTCTCTCGAAATATCTATATTTTTTATTGGAATTATATGTAGTGTACCATCTTTAATTTCATCTTGTATTATCAATGTAGATAATATTCCTAACCCTTGCCCCCCAATAACTGCATTTTTTATAGCTTCTGTATTTGTGCTATTCCATTTTTCATTTACAGCTATATTATTTTCTTCTAGTATTGAGTCAAATATCTCTCTAGCTCCGCTTCCCTTTTCTCTAAAAATCATATCTTGACCTGAAAGTTCCTCAATATTTATTTCATCTTTATAATAAAAGTTATGTTTTTTTCCTGATACTAAAACTAGTTTATCACTACATATAGGAATTCTTACAAGATCTTTATTATTAACTATCCCCTCTACTATTCCTATATCTAAATTACTATGCAATAACATACTCTCAATAACATTAGTATTATTTACAATTATTTTTGTAGATATATCTTTATTTTCTTCTTCAAATTTACTTATAATATCATTTAATATACAAGTTCCTACAGTGACAGTTGATCCGATCTTCAAGCATATGTTTTGCCCTGAATTTTTTAAATCTGCCTCCATTTCATCAAAAGAACTAACAATATGTCTAGCATATCTTAATAATAATTCTCCACTTTCTGTTATGTAAAGTTTCTTTGAAAGTCTCTCAAATAGCTTAACTCCGTAATAATCTTCTATTTCTCTAATAGCTTGACTAACAGATGGTTGTGATATAAAAAGTCTTTCTGCTGCTTCACTCATTTTTCCACAATCAGCAACAGTTATAAAAATTTTTAAATGTCTTATATTCATATACCATACCTTCTCTCGTAATATGAATTGATTATACTACAAAAATAAAAAATAACTAATACTATATCTAAATAATATTAGTTATTCTTGGAGCGGAAAACGGGATTCGAACCCGCAACCTTCACATTGGGAAGGTGACACTCTACCGTTGAGTCACTTCCGCAAATATTTATTAATTTCTTGCTAACTTATTTTCTTGTTATATCTATATTAAAAGTTCACTATTTTTATAACTATTTTATAAAATAAAAAACCTCCGATATAAATCGAAGGTTTAAATGGTGCAGATGAAGGGAGTCGAACCCCCACGCCAAAGGCGCTAGATCCTAAGTCTAGTGCGTCTGCCAATTTCGCCACATCTGCTTACTATATTATTAATTATACACCTTATTCCATATATTACAATATATTTTAGAAATATTTATAAAATATATTTACTTTGCTCACATTCAGAGTTTTAAATTCATTATTAAATCATCCGAATTATTGACATTTCTTATGTAGATATTTATAATATTTTCTATAAATATATAAAAACGTTGAAGAGACGAGTAAACTACCACTTCATTTCCAGAGAGAAAATACATCAGCTGTAAGTATTTTTATTTGAAACTAGTTGAAAACCAGCTCTGAGTGACTCTAATAAAGTCCGTTTACATCACGTTACGATGATATTTAAGTGGCCTAAATTTTAGGCAATTAAGGGTGGAACCGCGGGAAGAATTATATGCTCTCGTCCCTTTTCTATACTAAATTTGTATAAGAAAAGTGACGTAGAGCTTTTTTTATACAGCAAAATGAAAGGAGATATATAAAATGATTAAAATTACTTTAAAAGATGGATCTATTAAAGAAGTTGAAAATGGATCATCAGTTTTAGATGTTGCTAAATCTATTAGCGAAGGATTAGCAAGAAATGCTCAATGTGGACTTGTTAACGGAGAGGTTGTTGATTTAAGAACTCAATTAAATGAAGATTGTGAATTAGCTATATGTACTTTTGATTCTCAAGAAGGAAAGGATACAGTAAGACACAGTATCTCTCACGTATTAGCTGCAGCTGTTAAAAGATTATTCCCTGAAGCAAAACTTGCTATAGGACCTTCAATAGCTAATGGATTCTATTATGATTTTGATGTAGAAAAAGCTTTCACTGCAGACGATTTAGTAAAAATCGAAGCTGAAATGAAAAAAATAATAAAGGAAAATCCTCAAATAGAAAGATTTGAACTTCCTAGAAATGAAGCTTTAGAACTTATGAAGGATGAACCTTATAAAGTTGAATTAATAAATGAACTTCCAGAAGATGAAGTTATTTCATTCTACAAAATGGGTGATTTTACAGACCTTTGTGCTGGTCCTCACGTAATGTCATTAAAGAATATTAAAGCTATAAAACTTATAAGAAGTGCTGGTGCTTACTGGAAAGGTGACGAAAAGAATAAGATGCTTTCTAGAATATACGGAACAGCATTCTTAAAGAACGCTGATTTAGAGGCTCACTTAGCAGCTTTAGAAGAAGCTAAAAAGAGAGATCATAATAAATTAGGTAGAGAACTGGGAATATTTACTACTGATGAAAAAGTAGGTCAAGGACTTCCACTATTCATGCCTAAGGGAGCTAAATTATTCCAAACTCTTCAAAGATGGATTGAAGATGAAGAAGAAAAAAGAGGTTATGTTTTAACTAAAACTCCATTTATGTCTAAAAATGATTTATTTGTTGCTTCTGGTCACTGGAGTCACTATAAAGATGGTATGTTTGTATTAGGTGATGAAGAAAAAGATACAGAAGTTATGGCTTTAAGACCAATGACTTGTCCATTCCAATTCACTGTTTATAATGCAGAACAACATAGCTATAGAGATCTTCCAATAAGATATGCTGAGACTTCTACTCTATTCAGAAAAGAAGCTTCTGGAGAAATGCATGGTCTTACTAGAGTTAGACAATTCACACTTTCAGAAGGACATATAATTTGTACTCCTGAACAAGTTGAATCAGAATTTAGAGAAGTTATAGACTTAATAAACTATGTTATGGAAACTCTAGGAATTGCAGAAGATATAACTTATAGATTCTCTAAGTGGGATCCAACTAATACTGAAAAATATATAAATAACCCAGAAGCTTGGGAAGCTACTCAAAACCAAATGAGAACTATATTAAATCACTTAAATATAGATTATGTTGAAGCTGAAGGTGAAGCTGCATTCTACGGACCAAAGCTTGATATTCAATCTAAGAACGTTCATGGAAAAGAAGATACTATAATAACAGTTCAAATAGACTTTGCTCTAGGTGAAAGATTAGGTATGTCTTACATAGATAAAGATGGTGAAAAGAAAATACCATTTGTTATTCATAGATCTTCAATCGGATGTTATGAAAGAACTATTGCAACTTTAATAGAAAAATATGCTGGTGCATTCCCAACATGGATGGCTCCAGTTCAAGTAAAAGTTCTTCCACTTTCAGATAAATATGCTGATTATGCTGATAGCGTAGTTAGAACTTTAAGAAACAATGGTGTTAGAGTTGAAGTTGACCACAGAACTGAAAAGATTGGTTATAAAATAAGAGAAGCTAGACTTGAAAGAGTTCCTTATATCCTAGTTGTTGGAGAAAAGGAAGCTGCAAACAATGAAGTTGCAGTAAGAAGTAGAAAGAACGATGATGAAGGTGCAATTGCATTAGATTCATTCGTTGAAAGAATTAAAACTGAAATTGCTAACAAAGAAAGATAAAAATTTAGAGGCTGATTTTCAGCCTCTTTTTTATTTCTAAATTGTATTTTCTATATAAATCATTTCTTTATCAGTAAATATATAATTTACTTTAATATCATGCTCTTCTGCTTTTATATAATTCACCATCTGAAAATTATATGCCAATGCTACCTTAACTACATCATAATTTAAATTTGAAATATATTTATCGTAATATCCCCCACCATATCCGATTCTATTACCATCACTATCAAATGCTATTCCAGGCATTATTATGATATCAAATTTTTCTTCAGTATTATTTTTATCCACAATATTAGGTTCTAAAATACCATACTTATTAACACTTAGTTCATTTAAACTGTGAATTTCTACTGACTTCATAGTTTTATCTTCTATATTAATCTTAGGCACATAAACTGATTTATTATTATCTATTGAATTTTTAATTATATCTATTGTATCTACTTCATTATTATAGCTTACATATATAAAAATCTTGTTGGCATTTATATATAGATCATTTTCTATTACTGATTCATATATTATCCTATCTAACCTCTTCTTTTCTTCTTTTTTTAAATTATGTCTTAAGTCTAATACCTTTTTTCTAATGATGTTTTTATACATTTTCAATTCCTTTATTATTCTTTATTGTCCTAAAAGATTTGATAAAAATAATTAGTCCTATTATAGGAATTACTATAAACAAAATTATTGTCCATAATCTTGATTCTGGATATACTACAAAATTAACTAAAAAATTATTAGCAAAGTGCATACCCATACAAACATAAATTGATCTTGTATAATAGTAGGCTAGTCCAATAATTACACCTAGAAGAAATGCATTTATTCCTTGTGGTAAATTCATATGAGCTATACCAAATATAAGCGCTGAATATATTATTGCTTTTTTATAACTATACTTTTTTAATAATCCATTTAACAATATTCCTCTATATAATATCTCTTCAAAGAACGGAGCCATAATGCAGCTTGAAATAAATATAAAAATATATGATGTATTCAAAAGATATTCTTCTAAATATTCATATAGCCCCTCATTTAGAGTTGGCAATGAATATAATAGAAAATCAAATACTCCATAGGTAATACATATATATCCAACTATCATACCTACTCCAGCTAAGTACTTTTTCTTAGAGATTTTTTCATCATATAATACATTTCCATTAGTTTTAAAACTTCTATTAATTAACACTATAATAACTAACATAATTCCATATTGATAAATAAAATCTGTTATAGTTGTTAATAAATTTTCACTCCAGCTATTCATAAAGAACATATCTCTATAAAACTCTACGAATATACTTATAGGAGTATATACAAAACTATAAGTTATATCAAAAATAAATGATAGTATTATAGCCTTCCAAAAAGTAATAGGTTTAATTTCTAGACTTCCTTCGTTTAAGTTTTTAATATAATTTAATTTCATTATTCACCCTTTAAATTGTTATTATTATACAATTAATTATACACACAATACTGTAGCTTCGCCACATTAAAAATTGCTACGCTAAATGAAAATATACTTTGTATAATGCAAATTGTCTACGACAAGTGAAAACCTCCACTTTGTCGTAAAACAATAATCCTCTTTTATTTAGGTCAAACTTAAAGTTTTGGTACAAAGCTATTACATTCAGTTTCTCCAGTTGTACATGCATTCATGCCAGCAATATGTATTGCTTCTGCTGCACACATACGATTCTCATTATATGTACAATTTTCAGCTTCACATTGAACATTTAAGCTTCCATGAGGTGCTTCAAAATTACTTGTGAAAGCTCCATGCTTTTCTTCAAAACTATCACAACATGTTGCTGAGGCCGAAGATGCTTCAGACCCTCCTACTGTTATTCCTTCTTTACAACAGCATGCAGAATTATTATGTATACAACTTTCTACATTACAAATTAAATTGGTCATATTATACCTCCTAAAAATACATATGAGTCTTATTTATATTTTTAGAAATATTGATTCTTTTATTCACATCTATAATTTTATTGTCGATTTTATTGTATTTATATAACTTTTTATATAAAGGTTACTTTCTTTTTTACTTATATTAGATTAAAATTATTATTAATAGTAAATATATAAAATATATAGTTTAACCGTTGAAATTTGATTAAATAATAAGTTGTATTTATAATATTTATTAACTTTTAATTTCAAAATAAACTAAAATATGATAATAGGAGAGGTAATACTATGTCAAATGAAATTAATTCTTCTAATTTTATAAGAAATATAATTGTAGAAGACCTTAATAGTGGAAAGCATAAAGAAATAATAACTCGTTTCCCACCAGAACCAAATGGTTATCTTCATATAGGTCATGCTAAATCAATACTTTTAAACTTTGGATTAGCTGAAGAATTTAAAGGTAAAACTCACTTAAGATTTGATGACACTAATCCAGTTAAAGAAGATACTGAATATGTTGAATCAATAAAAGAAGATGTTAAATGGCTTGGTGGAAACTGGGATGCTCTTTACTTTGCATCTGATTACTTTGAAGAAATGTATAACAGAGCTGTTTTATTAATAAAAAAAGGATTAGCTTACGTTTGTGATTTAACACCTGAAGAAGCTAAAGAATATAGAGGAACATTAACTGAACCTGGTAAAGAAAGTCCATATAGAAGTAGATCAGTTGAAGAAAACCTTGATTTATTCGAAAGAATGAGAAAAGGTGAATTTAAAGATGGAGAAAAAGTTTTAAGAGCTAAAATAGATATGGCTTCTCCTAATATGAACATGAGAGATCCTATAATTTATAGAATAGCTCACGCTACTCATCATAATACAGGCGATAAGTGGTGTATCTATCCAATGTATGACTTTGCTCATCCATTAGAAGATGCTATTGAATCTGTAACTCACTCTATTTGTACTTTAGAGTTTGAAGATCATAGACCTCTTTATGATTGGGTTGTTAAGGAATGTGAAATGGAGTCAATTCCAAGACAAATAGAATTTGCTAGATTAAACATGACTAATACTGTTATGAGTAAGAGAAAGCTTAAACAATTAGTTGATGAAGGTGTTGTTGATGGATGGGATGATCCAAGAATGCCTACTATATCAGGTCTTAGAAGAAGAGGATGTACGCCAGAAGCATTAAGAAACTTCTGCTCTGCCATAGGTGTTGCTAAAGCTAACTCAATAGTAGATTCTCAAATGTTAGACTATTTCATAAGAGAAGATTTACAAATGAAAGCTCCACTTGCAATGGCTGTTTTAAGACCTTTAAAATTAGTTATAACTAACTATCCTGAAGATCAAACAGAAATGTTAGAAATAGAAAATAACGCTAAAGATGAATCTTTCGGTAAGAGATTAGTTCCATTCTCTAGAGAGCTATATATCGAAAGAGAAGATTTTATGGAAGAACCGGTTAAAAAGTACTTTAGATTATTCCCTGGTAACGAAGTTAGATTAAAAGGTGCTTATTTTGTAAAATGTACTGATGTAATAAAAGATGAAAATGGTGAAGTTATCGAAGTTCACTGTACTTATGATCCAGAAACTAAAAGTGGTTCAGGATTCACTGGAAGAAAGGTTAAAGCTACTATACATTGGGTAGATGCTAAAACTGCAAAACCTGCTGAATTTAGATTATATGAGCCATTAATATTAGATGATCAAGAAGGAAATGAAGGTAAACACTTCTTAGAACAAATAAATCCTAACTCAATGGAAATTTTACAAGGATTTATTGAACCAGTAGCTGTAGAAAATGCAAGTCCACTAGATAAGTTCCAAATGGTTAGAAACGGATTCTTTACAGTAGATTCTAAATATACTACATCTGAAAAATTAGTGTTTAATAGAATCGTACCTTTAAAATCATCATTTAAATTATAAAAAGAAGTGGCCACTGGCCACCTCTTTTTTTGTATGAATATAAATTATGAAAATTATATTGAAATTAATTAATTTCTCAAAGATTCATTTTATACTCATCTCCGTTGACTACCTCATCTTAGTAAGGTGAAATGATTGAATTAGTAAAAGTAAGGTAACGGGTTATTACCAACTTCTGAGTCGCCAAATCTATTTTGTAGATGTCCATTTATTATCTGTAGCAGTTTTTTCTTCTTTATGACTCCTACAACTTTGACAACTATTTAAACTTGATGTAGGTTTTGATGCCCATGCGTTATTTGTAGCTGTTTTACAATAATTATGCATTAGAAATCTCCTCCTTCATTAAGTTTCATTAATAGTATGTTCTTTAAGTTCATCTTAATACATGGAAATTATTTATAAAGTTATGTATTAAAATTTAATACATTTATATTTTATATAGTTTTATATTTATTTAAGCATTACCATTGATTATTAGTTGCTGTTTTCTCTTGTTTTTTATTACATTTACAATTATCATAAATACTTGATTGTACACTAGCTGGTGATGCCCACTGATTGTTGCCTGCTGATTTTTGCGCCTTATTACATCCACAATTTGCATTTTTACTCATATACAAAGCACCTCTTTAAAATATATTTAGCCCTGATACAGCCAAGTCTAATACTTAGTTCTACCACCGCTACAATAATAGTTTGTACATTATTCTCTTCGTAATACCTTGTATTAATTGTTTAAAATAGCATTGTAATGTTCTCTTCCAATAATATTAAATTTATACCATTATAAAATTATATAAATAAAAAATAAGAACTCTCTAACTAAGTAGAGAATTCTTATATCTTATAAATATCTAATATATTATAAACTTAAAAATCTTTCAAATCTTTCTCTTACCTTTTCTTCACCCATAATTTGCATTATAGTATAAAGGTCTGGAGTATTAGTTCTGTGTGATAATGCACTTCTTACTGCTCCAGCAACATCTGAAATCATTCCTTTAAAAGCATCTGGATTAGCTTTGTACTCTTTTCTATTTGCGCAATATCCAAGCTCTGCTCCTATTACTTTTAACTCTTCAAACCAAGCTTCTTGGCTTCCTATATTAAAAGTAAATCTCTTAGCATATTCTTCGATTATAGCTTTAGCATTTTCTAATGATAAAGTCTTTGGAAGTTCTACTTGTTCTGCTGTCTCATTGTAGAATAATTCATCAAAGAAATAGAATATTTTGTCTTTAACTTCATCCCATTTAGCAAAATCTTTTCTTGGCTTTGGACCTTCTTTATCTATATTAAATACTTCTTTTGCCATAGCTTCATTTGAAGTTACTAGGTCATACATTTCTTTATCAAATTCTTTAGCCCATGCTGTATATTGAGCATATACTTCGTTTGCTGGCATTCTAGCTATAACATCTTTAGAAACGTCATTTAATTTAACTAAATCAAATAATGCTCCACTCTTGCTCATTTTCTCTAATTGAACATTAAATTCGTGATAATCAGCAGTTGGATTTTCAGCTCTCCATTCTTCATATGTTGAATTTACGATATTTAATAAGTATTCAATAACACATACTGTTGGATATCCTACTTCTTTATAATAAGAAACTGCAGCTTCAGCATCTTTTCTCTTAGAAAGTTTTCTCTTAGATCCACCTTCTTGTTTCATTATTGTTGGAATATGAGCATAATTTGGTCTTTCGAATCCTAAAACATCAAATAATTGAACATGTATTGGAAGTGATGATAACCATTCTTCTCCTCTTATAACATGAGTTGTTCTCATTAAATAATCATCTATTGCGTGAGCAAAGTGATATGTTGGAAGTCCATCACCTTTAATTATAACAACATCTTGATTGTTTTCTGGGAAAGAAATATCACCTTTAATTAAATCATGGAACTCAACTCTATTTTCAATATTTCCTGGTGATTTTAATCTTAAAATATAGCTTTCTCCGTTATTAATTCTTTCTATAGCTTCTTCTTCAGTTATATTTCTGAATTTAGCATATTCTCCATAGTATCCTGGAGTTATCTTATTAGCTACTTGTCTTTCTCTTAATTCAGCTAATTCTTCTGGAGTACAGAAACATGGATAAGCTAATCCTTTTAATAGTAAATCTTTAGCAAAAGTTTTATATATTTCAGCTCTTTCACTTTGTCTATATGGACCATATTCACCTTTTGAAGTATCTTGCCCAGTCATTCCTTCACTGAAGTCCATACCAAAATTATGCATTGTAGCAATTGTGTCTTCAATAGCTCCTTCAACTTCTCTCTTTTGGTCTGTATCTTCTATTCTTAAGAAAAATACTCCTTCAGTTTGACTTGCTAATCTTTCATTTATTAAAGCTGCAAATACTCCTCCAATATGTTGAAACCCTGTTGGAGATGGTGCATATCTACATACTACAGCACCTTCTTTTAAATTTCTTTTAGGATACTTTTCAATATAATATTGAGGTGTCTTATCAATATTAGGGAATATTAATTCTGCTAATTTTTCAAATGCCATTTTGTTCTCTCCTCTTTCTACAATTAATAGTTAAGATTTAAAAATTAAGACTTTATGATAAAGCTCATATAGAGTTCTTTATTTTTAATATATATTGTTTTATATTATTTCTTAATTTTTATATTTTAAAATAAAAAAGTCTTTCGTCCTAAAAAATTCTTTAGGACGAAAGACATATCTTCCGCGTTACCACCTAAATTGGTTATTACTAACCCACTTAATTGAAAATATAGCTCCAAAGCTTCCTTCAGCATTATTAAATATCAGGTTCTCACCAGCCCTAACTCTCTTTGATTTAATTAAGTGCTTACTCTTCTTTTTCATCGCTTTATATAAAATTATCTCTTTGGTATATTATTCACATATACCAGATTAATTATACAATTATGCATTTTTATTGTAAAGAGTAAATCAGTTACAAATTAAAAATGACAAATGATAAATTATTTTTTAAATTATAAAGTAAATAATAAACAATACAGCTAATCCATACATTACCGGATGTACTTCCTTATATTTTTTCTTTGCTAACATAAGTATTACATATGTCAAGAATCCAAATGCAATTCCTTCCCCTATACTGTATGTTAAAGGCATTAATATTATAGTCAAAAATGATGATATTGCTATTTCACTCTTGTTCCATTCAACATCTGCTACAGACATAAACATCAATGATCCTACTATTATTAAAGCAGGTGCTGTAACTTGAGTGGTTATTACCGATAACAATGGTGAAAAGAATAAAGATATTAAGAACATTACTCCAACAACTACACTTGAAAATCCAGTTTTAGCCCCAACTGCTATTCCTGACAAAGATTCTGAATAAGATGTTGTATTAGTTGTTCCTAAAACAGCTCCCACGCAAGTAGCCACGGAATCTGCCAATAATGCTTTTGAACCACCTTCTACAGAACCATCTTTCTTAATTAAACCTATTTTTGAACCTACTGCTACAATTGTTCCAGCAGTATCAAAAAAGTCCATAAATAAGAATGTGAATATAACCATAATCATTTGTGGATTAAAGATATTACCTAAATTCTTAACTGCTACTCCAAAAGTAGGCGCTATTGATGGTGGTATAGAAATTATTGCTTTTGGTACATCTACTAATCCAAATATCATACCAACACATACTGTTACAACCAATCCAATAAATATAGCTATTTTATTTCCTCTCACCATTAACACTGCCATAACTATTAACCCAAATATCGCCAACAATACTGATGGTTCAGTTAAATTTCCTAATGCTACAAATGTTGCTGGATCTGCTACTACTATTCCAGCATTTTTAAATCCAATAAAAGCTATAAAAAGTCCAATTCCTGCACTTACTGCATATTTAAGATTATTAGGAATTGCCTTAATTACTGTTTCTCTAAATCCTGTTATAGATAAAATTATAAAGATTATTCCTGATGCCAAAACTCCTGCCATAGCAGTTTGCCATGGAATATTCATACCTAAACATACACTAAACGTAAAAAATGCGTTTAATCCCATACCTGGTGCTAAAGCCATTGGAAATTTTGCATATATTCCCATAATCAATGTTCCTATGGCTCCTGCTAATGCTGTAGCTACAAATACTGCCTCTTTAGGCATTCCAGTATTAGATAACACTTCTGGAATTACAAATAACGTATAAGCCATTGTTAAAAAAGTTGTTAATCCACCGATTAACTCTGTTTTAAAATTAGTTCCTTTTTCTTTAAATTGAAAATAATTAGAAATGAAATTCATCTTTTGTTCCCCCTTATGCCTTTGTAATCAAAGCATCTATCGTATAAGGGATAATAGATATGTAAATAGATACACATATATGTATATCGACATATCGTAGTCAAATCATTTAAGGCGATTTGGTAGAAACTGTTGGACCATATTACCAACTTTATACGATAAAAGTGATTACTTTTAATATGAAGCACGCTACTAATATAATTCGTAAGCGCAAAATAATTTCTCTAAATCAACGTGTACCTTTATTAAGTATAGATTTAGGATTTCATCTATTGTATTTATACTAAACTACTTTTAATTTCTTGTCCACTTTTAAAAATTGTAAATATTTTTTGTCTTAAAAATTTAATTAAATAAAAAAATGCTATCAAATAACATGATAGCATCTTACAAATATGTTAACTTATTAATTATTTAGCTTGATCTAGAGCATCTTGAACTGCGTCTAAGTAACCTTTAACTTTTATTGTAACTCCTGATACTGCATCAGTGTTTCCTTCGTCATTTGTTAAAGTTACTTTGCTTAAATCAAAGTCGTTAGCTACGATGAACTCTTCTAATAAGTCAGCTTGTTCGTGCCATTTCTTTCCTGGTTCATTTTTCATATCATAAGCACCTGATTTAGAAGCTTCTGATTTCATTGATCCATCAGCTTGTTTAACATCAATGTCTACTGCTACTGCTTTACCATTTTCAAATTGAACAGTTGCCATAGTTACATTTCCTTTTGAATCTTCTATTTTTCCAACTTTTTCTCCTGTAAATCCTTTAGATCCACATCCTGTTAATGCCATAGCTGCTAATAATGTAACTGCGATTACTTTCTTTTTCATAAATATTATCCCCCTAAAAAATAATTTTATTAATCGTTATCATGATAAGATTGTACAACAAATTTGTTATTTTTTCAACACGATTGTTAAAATTAACACAACTTTACCTGCTTATCAATTATCGGTTATTTTTTTACCACTTTATTATTTGTATGACTATTTTTTTATCATTTTATCATTTTTCTTTAAATTTCACCCAATTCTTTTTTACTAAATTAAAAAATCTTATTCGCTAGTCTTATGTTTTTTCTATACTTCTAATGTTATTTATAAAATTGATTTAACTATAATTTACTTGAAAAATAAAAAGACCACTTGTGTGGTCTTTAATTTTATATTTTGCTTAGTATTAAGTTAGTAAGATCATGGGCCATTTTATCGATTTCTTCTTGATTTTCACCTTCAAGCATAACTCTTATTAGAGGTTCAGTTCCTGATGCTCTTATTAACACTCTACCTTTTCCATTAAGCTTAGCTTCAATTTCCTTAATAGAGTTTATTATTTCTTCATCTTCTAAGTATATATTCTTCTTATCATTAGTAACTCTAGCATTTACTAATACTTGAGGTAGCTCTTTCATTATTCCAGCTAATTCACTTAAAGTTTTTCCTGTATGCTTTTTAATAGATGCAACTTGAAGTGCTGTTAATAATCCATCTCCAGTTGTATTATGTTCTAAGAATATTATATGTCCTGATTGTTCTCCCCCTAAAACATATCCATTCTTAAGCATTTCTTCTAATACGTATCTATCTCCAACTTTAGTCTTAATAGTCTTTATATTTTCTTTCTTACAAGCTATATCTAGACCAAGGTTACTCATCACAGTTACTACTAAAGTATCATCCTTTAACTTTCCTTCGTCTTTTAAGTGCTTAGCACATAAAGTTAAGATATAATCTCCATGAATTAAATTTCCTTTTTCATCAACAGCCATACATCTATCTGCATCACCATCAAAAGCAAATCCTAAATCACAATTCTTTCTTACAACATAATCCATTAATTCTTCTGGATGAGTTGATCCACAAGCATCATTAATATTTTCTCCATCTGGATTATCATTGATTACTCTAACTACTGCACCTAACTCTCTAAATGCCTTAACTGCTGCTTCGTAAGCTGCTCCATTAGCACAATCTAATCCAACTCTTACTCCTTTTAAATCACCTGTAATAGTTGACTTAACAAAATCTATATATTCATCTAACGCTCTTGGTTCAGTACTACATCTACCTATAGCTCCTCCTATTGGTGATGGAACCTCTGCGAAGTTACTTTCTATAACTCTTTGTATTTCATCTTCTATACTATCATCTAATTTATATCCTCTATTATCAAAGAACTTTATTCCATTATCTTGAACTGGATTATGAGATGCTGAAATCATTACTCCTGCATCAGCATTATATTTTCTTGTTAAATAAGCTACTGCTGGTGTTGGTACAACTCCTAACAATACAGCCTCTGCTCCTACTGAAAGTATCCCTGCAACTAAAGCTGCTTCTAACATATCACCTGATATTCTTGTATCCTTAGCTACTAGTATCTTTGGTTTATGTGTACCTTCTGTTAAAACATAAGCTCCAGCTCTTCCTAAACTATAAGCAATATCTGCAGTTAATTCAGTGTTTGCTACACCTCTTACTCCATCAGTTCCAAACATTCTACTCATTTAAATTACCTCACTTATTTTTATTGTATATACTTTAATGAACTAGTAAAACCCCACTATAGTATACATCGTATTCCTTTAATTTACAACTTGATAACAAAATCGTCTATTTATAATATATTATATCCATAAGTTAGTATTCAAATTTAAACTTTAGTTATTTGAACTTATAATTAATATATTTCATCATTCTCATCATCGTCATCAAAATTTTCTTTGCAAATATCACTGCTTATATTAAAAGTTTTGTTATAAATATTTTTTGTAGGAATTATCCAAGCTTCTCCTATCCCAGTATATATATCAACCTTATCATCATTATCAGATATATCCCTAATTATAGTATTTCCAGAACTCTCTACTGATAATTTTACATTTCCTGTTCTCAATACTACTAAATCATCTTTTACTACTAGTTTATCTTTATAAAGTTTACATCTTAATATCTCACTTTCAGGTACTGGAATTTTTAATAAAACTATGCCACTTCCTTTTAGCTTCAATTGAACAATATCCTCATCATCTTCTTTCATTTGAGATGTCCTTTTCATAATTTTATATATTTCAATTTCCTCTTCACAAGCATAAAATATATTATCATCTATTATTACTTCATCATCTTCTAACTCTACCAACGTAAAATATTCAAGGGTTTGTTCTAAAAACACCTCCCCTTTACCTTCAATTATTGGTTTAATCATAGATTCATCTATTTTTTTATTTTTAAATAACCTCTGTGAAAATTTAGATGTAACTTCTATATTACTTTTTATAGAAACGTCACCTTTCATAAAGCTTAAAGCTCCAGGCTGTACTTTAACCGAACTATTATCTAAGATTATTCTAGCTTGCTTAAGAGTTATCCCATAATTCTGTAATCTATTTATATTTATTGTATTCTCAATCGAACTTACTCCACTTAAGTTTTCATACTCAAGTATTTGAAAAGTTGAATCATTAATCATTTCTGAAATCATAGTTAATTTATTATTAATATTAACAGTTGTTCTCATCCTCTTCACCCCTTGTCCAAATTCTTGACAAGTATTTAATTTTTAATACGAATTAATATCATTTCTTTAGTTATCCATCCACTTAAATAAACTTAATTGCTTCATATGCAGATATATAGAGTTGAAATTATATATATTAATAACAAAAAAGAGCAAGACTCATTTTAGTTAAGAATTAATTCTTAACTTTAAATATTGTCTTGCACTTTAATTTTATATTATCTTAAACGTACTTTTTTGCTTTTTCTTCTCCACTAAGAACTCTAATTGCTCCTTGTGCTAATGCTAACAATTCATCTTCTCCTGGATATACTACTATTGGTGCAATCCATCCTACATACGAATTTATATCATCACATACTTTTTTTCCATAGGCAATTCCACCTGTCAAAATAATAGCATCGACTTTGCCCATTAATACTGTTGCCATACTTCCAATTTCTTTTGAAATTTGATATATAAATGCATCATATATTAATGATCCGTACTTATCTCCTTCTTGCTTTAGCTTTAATACATCTCTTGCATCGTTAGTATTTAAATATGCTACATAGCCACCTTTACCAACTATCTTACTAAATACCTCAGATTCTGTATATTTCCCACTATAACACATCTTTATTAAATCACCTACAGGAACTGATCCTGCACGTTCTGGTGAGAATGGTCCATCACCATCTAATGCATTATTAACATCTATAACTCTTCCATTTTTATGAGCTCCAACAGAAACTCCTCCACCCATATGAACAACTATTAAATTAAGATTGTCATATCCTTTGTTAGTTTCTTTTCCATATCTCTTTGCTACAGCTTTTTGATTTAAAGCATGAAATTTACTCTTTCTTGGTAATTCAGGCATTCCTGAAATCCTTGCAATATCTTGAAGTTCATCTACTACTACTGGATCAACTATAAAAGCCTTTATTCCTAACTCATCAGCTATTTCCTTTGATAATATTCCCCCTAAATTGGATGCATGTTGACCTTGTACTCCTGCTTTTAGATCTTCTATCATAGACTCATCAACTTCATAAGTTCCTCCTGGCATAGGTTTAAGCATTCCACCTCTACCAACTACAGCATCTAAAGTAGTTATATCAAATTTCTTATTTTTCAACACATCTAAAATAACATTCTTTCTAAACCTTCTTTGGTCATAAATAGTTTTATAAGAAAGAATCTCTTCTGCTGAATGCCTTAAAGTTTCAACTAAAACTTCATGTTCTCCATCATATACTCCTATCTTAGTTGATGTTGACCCTGGATTAATTATAAGTAATCTGTATGACATTTCTCAATCTCCCTCTTTATCCGTTTATTTCTTTGATTCTGCAACTAATGCTGCTAAAGCTATAGAATTTACCTTAGTTTCACAACTGTCAGCTCTAGATGTTAAAATAACTGGAGCTGATGTTCCTACTAAAATACCACCATTCCTAGTTTTCGCTGTATATGTTAATGCTTTATACATTACATTCGCAGCCTCAATATTTGGAAATAATAATATGTCTGCTTTTCCAGCAACCTCACCTTTTATACCCTTATGATGAGCTGCCTCTTCAGATAACGCATTATCTAACGCTAATGGTCCATCTACTATACATCCCTTTATTTGACCTCTATCATTCATCTTAGATAAAAGTGATGCATCTACTGTTGCCGGCATATCTGTATTCACAACTTCTACAGCACAAATTGGAGCTACCTTTGGGTACTCAATACCACAAGCTTTTGCTACCATCACTGAATTATTAATAATCTGAGCTTTTGCCTTAATGTCTGGATAAGTATTAAATGCTGCGTCTGTAAGTAATATAAGTCTATCTATACCATCGATTTCAAATACTGCAACATGAGACATAAGCTTTCCTGTTCTTAATCCTACTTCCTTATTTAATACACCTCTTAAAAATGTAGCTGTATCTATAAGACCTTTCATTACCATATCAGCTTGTCCGGTAGATACTAACTCCATAGCTTTCAATGTAGCTTTTTGTGGATCCTCTTCGTTTATTATTTCAAATTTACTTAAATCCATATCAATATTTTTAGCTATTTTTTCAATTTTAGCCTTATCTCCTACTAGAATTGAATCTACAACTCCTCTATCTTTTGCTAAATTAACAGCTTCTAAGACAGGTTCATCTTGAGCTACCGCTACAGCTAATTTCTTAGTACTTACAGCCTTTAATTGTGAAAATAATTCTTCAAAATTCTTTCCCATATAACACCTCATACTATTCCATACTTTTCTTTATTTAATTATTTGTTTACCCATTAACCATTATACCATCATTTTACTATTTTAAAATTATTTGTAATAAAAAAAATCCTGAAAATAAACTTTTCAGGATTTTTTACTTTATTTAATAACACTTATATTTTCCTATTATTCTTTCTGCTACTTTTATTCCATCAACTGCTGCTGATATTATTCCTCCAGCAAACCCAGCTCCTTCACCTGCTGGATATAATCCATGCATAGATATACTTTCAAGATTTTCATTTCTTGTTATTCTTACTGGAGCAGATGTTCTAGTTTCTATTCCTGTAAGAACAGCATCAGTTCTTCCATACCCTTGTATTTTCTTATCAAAGTTAACTACACCTTCTTTTATAGCTTCAACTACATAACTCGGTAAACACCCTCTCATATCAACTAATTCATATCCTGGCTTATAACTAGGATTTACAGCTCCTAATTTAGTAGATTTTCTATCATTTAAGAAATCACCTAATAACTGAACTGGTGCATTATAATTACTTCCTCCAAGTTTAAAGGCTAAACTTTCATAATGTCTTTGGAATTCCATACCTCTTAATACATCATTTCCTTCAAAGTCCTCTGGACTAACTGTAACTACTAAAGCAGAGTTTGCATTTTCTAAATCTCTAGCATGATAACTCATTCCATTTGATACTAATCTATTCTCCTCTGAAGAAGCTGCAACAACAACTCCACCTGGACACATACAGAATGAATAAACCCCTCTATTTAAATCTTTACTTTGATATGTAAGTTTATAATCTGCCGCTTTTAATCTCGGATGATTATGATATTTTCCATACTGAGAAATATTTATCATTTCTTGTGGATGTTCTATTCTTACACCTACTGCAAAAGCCTTTGGCTCCATAAATATACCAATTTCTTTTAACATCTCATATGTATCTCTTGAACTATGTCCTAAAGCTAAAACTAGAGCATCACAAGGTATTTCTTCGCCATTCACTATTATGCTCTTTATTTTTCCATCTTTCCCATTTATGTATTCAAGCTTTGAAGAGAACATAACTTCTCCACCAAAAGCTATAATCTTTTTTCTTATATTCTTAACTACATCTTTTAATATATCAGTTCCAACGTGTGGCTTAGCTTCATATATAATTTCAGCAGGTGCACCAGCTGAAACTAATTGCTCTAAAACATAGTCGCATCTTTTATCTTTAATTCTTGTAGTTAATTTTCCATCTGAAAATGATCCGGCTCCCCCTTCTCCAAACTGAACATTAGATTCTAGGTTTAGTTCTCCATTATCCCAAAATCTTTTTACTGTTTCAGTTCTTTTATCTACATCTTCTCCTCTTTCTATAACTAAAGGTCTATATCCTTTTTCAGCTAACATTAACGCTGCAAATAACCCAGCTGGACCTAGACCTACTACAACAGGTCTACTATTAAGTTCTTCAGTTCCAGGTTCTACATCTGGATCATACTTTGTATCATCTATTTTTACATTGTTATCATGAAGTCTATCAACAATTTTCTTTTCATTTTTATGATTAACTTCAATAGCATATGTAAACTTAATATTATTTTTATTTCTTGCATCTAAACTTTCTTTTATAATTTTAAAGTTTTCTATTTCATCAATTGAAATCTTTAATTTCTTACTTACTCTTTTCTTTAAAACTTCTATATTATCATCTAGTCCAAGTACTATATTATTAATTCTTATAGTCATATAATCACCTTTCAAATTGTTATTTATGAAACTACAACCGTTATAGTAATAATTTCCACTTACAAAATTATAATTCATTCTGTAAAAATTTATTTAAATAAATGACAGATTTTGAATTTAACTTCTGTATACTTTCTTATAGTTCTATATTTTATCATATCTTAATTATTAATACAGTTTTTTATAAAAAAATAAAGCCTGCTATTAAGCTGACTTTATTCATTAAGCATAACTTATAAATTTCTAATTATTCATAAAAAACTACTCTGTTGGCGTAGTTTCCGTAACTACTTTTTCTAAATTAAATGATACTTTATCTAGAACTTCTAATCTAACTTTATCATTAGGAGAATTTAATGTTATCGTTGGATATTCAGTAAATTGCCCTGCTTCAGTATAACTTGATAAATCTAAGTTAGCTGTTATAGATTCTGCAGTTATATTCTTTATATCTTCTTCATAACCAATAACCTTAACTCTTACTGTCTTATTTGTAACATCAAGATTTAATCCGTCAACAACTCCATTTAAAGCAACATCTACAGTTACTTCTTTACTTGATTCATTTTCTACAGTAATAGTTACAGAAACACTATTAACATCTCCTAAATTAACTTGTACTTTATCTGGTATTTTTAAATCTACATCTATAGTTGTATCACCTGTAATATTTGATAAATTTACTGGATTAGTTTCAATAACATCAATAGTATCTAAAATTTCTTTAGGACCACTTAATTCTACTTCTTTGTAATTTGATGTAAAATCCTTTAATCTTATTCCACTTATTAATTCACCTACTGTATTTACTTTAACTGGAACAACTTTGCCTTCATTTACATTTATCGTAGCATCAATCGTATCTTGAGATAATGTAACATTATCAACCTTATTTCCATTTTCATCTACTGGATATAAATGATAACTTTTTGAAATAGTTTCACTTAAATTATATTCTTCCCCTCTAGCTACTACAGAGGCAACATTATCTATAGCTGATTTTGGTCCACTGATAGTTACTTTGTCATTACTAAATTCTATTGGTGCAACATAATATGTTGGTTTAGCTATTATATTTATATCAGAGGTTATTTCTATATCCTTTTTAACATACTCCTCTATATATATAGTTAGAGTCAATGAACTATTATTTTTTATTGCTACTCTAGCCGGTGAATCCACTATATGAACTGGGATTTTATTAGCTCCAATCTTATATGCATATTCGCTTAAATCTATTACAATCTCAAAATCATCCTTATTTATTTTACGCAAATCTTGAGTTGTTCCTTCAATCTTTAGGTTAACAAAAAATTGCTGATTAGGTGCTAATGTTAGATTAGAATCTTTAAGCACTCCTTCGTTCATAAGTTGAACCGGCACTTTATTTATATCTTGTGTCTTAATTGGATTTTCAACATTTGTCACATAAAACCATAAAGCTATGGATAACAAAAGACATACCATTTGAACTATTGCTTTTTGTTTATTATTCCAGTTATCCATAATTTCACCTTCTTGCCTGCTGTTTTAACTCTCTTTTCTTCTCTATGCTCCATTATCTTTAATAAAACTACTCTTAATTTTTCTTTATCATAATTTCTAGTCAATCTACCATTGATAGCTAATGATATTGTTCCTGTTTCTTCAGAAACTATTATTACTATTGCATCTGATATTTCAGATAACCCAATGGCCGCTCTATGTCTAGTTCCAAGTTTTTTATTGATATCTTTATTTCCTGTTAAAGGTAACACACACCCTGCTGCTAATATCTTATTCTTCCCTATAATCGTTGCACCATCATGTAATGGCGTATTCACTACAAATATATTTTCTAAAAGATTGGCTGAAATTCGTGCATCTAATACAGTTCCATTAGATATTATTTCAGCAAGCCCAGTACTTTGCTCAATAACTATTAATGCTCCTGTCTTTGTTTCAGCTAAATTAGATACTGCTGTTACTATTTCTTTTACATATATATTTCTCTTCTCACTATCTTCAAAACCATATACATCTTCAAAAGCACTTCTTCCTAAATGCTCTAATGCTCTTCTTATTTCTGGTTGAAAAATAATAACTACCGATAATACTCCTATAGTTAATGTCTTATTCAATATAAAATTCAACATAGTTAATTTTAATAACCCACTTATAGGAATTAAAATTACTATAAAAACTATACCTTTCAATAATTGTTCTGCTCTAGTTTCTTTTATGAGCATATATCCTTTATAAAAAATAAATGCAACTACTAAAATATCCACTATAGACATTATTGAAATATTTGCTAGTGAATTTGTAACCACTGTAAAAAATTCTTGCATTTAGTCCACCACCATAATTTTTCTAATTAAAATTATACACCATTATTCCAAATCTTAGTATAAGAAATTTTATTTTATTATTTTTCCTTAACTTATTAATATTTATTTATTTTCACTAATATAAATTTATGTAAAGAATACTTTTTGGAGGTGTATATAATGGAAATTTTTAAAACTAAACTTCGTGAAAACAAAAAGTTTATATTAATTATATTCTTAGTACTTTTACTGACATTTATATCTATAGCATTTATTTATAATTATAAATTTAAAAATAACAATTCTAAATCTAATACATTTGATTATATAGTTGAAGAAATAAATGCTATAAATAATTCAATCAAAGACTATCCTACTGAATTTAATCTAAATAATGAAAGCATAGTTACTTCTCTTAGAAATAATATAAATAATTTAGAAACTATTAAAAATGATTTACGTGCTTTAATTATTCTAGATGATTACACTAGAGATATATCTTCAAAAATTCTCTCATCTATAGAGTCTGCCCAAACTTTATATAATTGTTGTATTTCATCTCTAGAATATCAAAATATATCATCTTCTTCTGAATATGTAACTAAAATAAATGAACAACAATTTGATTTATTAAAAAGTTATAGCGATTTAAATTATTTAGGCATAGACATAAAATTCAATGATAGCTCTTTAGTCTTTTTTGATAAGTTGATAAATTACTTGAATAATTTAGAAATTGTTACTAAAAAAAATAATATTAGTACATCTCAAGGTGAAGCATTTATGAAGAACTTCAAAACTGCTGTTAATAATTTTTCTGAATTAGTTGAAGATCTTGAGCCTGCTATATCAAAAGTCCGAGAAGACAATAGATCATTTGACTCTATACTTAATGATATAGCTGATAAAGAAATTAAATTCTTAAATATAAAAAGCAATATTAATAGTATATCTATTCCTGAAGGCTATTTATCATATTACAATGCTTTAATTGACACCTTTAACTTATACTCTAACTATTTAAAAACATTAAAAGTAGCTATAATATTTGAAAAATCATCTACTAATTATAAAGATAATAAAGATTCTATAGATAAGAATTATGAGAATGCTTTTTCTAAACTTGACGATGTAAATGACTCATTAAACTCTTTAAATAAGTCTTTAGAAAATTTTTAGTATTAATTTTCTTCTTTTGGGTAAAAATATTGTTTGATTGGGTTATATCCAAAAGGAGGTTTTTATGAAAAAATTAAAACAAATATTTTCTTTTATTTTGACCCTTTCTCTTTCAGTGCTATATAGTTATCCTAAATTTGCTTCTGAAAATGATATAAATATCATTAATGATAGCGCAAATATACTTTTAACGACTAGAGAAAACAACAATTTAATAAATAATTTTATAGATATATCCAATGATGAGTATGTAGAAGTTTTTAGCCAAAATGATAAAATGATTTATTTAACTCAAAATGATATATATCTTATGTCGCAAATAGTTTATGCTGAAAGTAAAGGGGAACCCTTTGAAGGAAAGGTAGCGGTTGCATCGGTAATACTTAATAGAGTATTATCTCCTAACTTTCCTGATACTATTGAGGAGGTAGTATTTCAACCAAATGCTTTTTCTTGCGTCATAAATAACGAAATACAAGTATCACCTACTCAAGAATGTTTTGATGCAGTTCATGAGGCTATAAATGGCCACGATCCAACTAGAGAGGCCTTATTCTTTTATAATCCTGAAATTGCAACCTGTAGTTGGATGCAAGAAGTTGATAAAACTAATATAACCCCTATAGGTCATCACGTTTTCTTTTCACTGTATTAAATAAATTGCGTAGCACTTTGGTGAAAAGTTTGACTTTGTCAAAAGGGAAAATGTCACTGACGTGACAGTGAAAATATTGCCTATGGCAATGATGAAAAGTATCTATATTAATAGCTTTCACTTTAACTTCAGTTAAATTTTCACTACTACGATAGTAGCATTTTCACCTCGACATAGTCGACTTTTCGCTTATGAGCTTCGCGAACAATACTATTCAAATGTTCCTTTTACAACAGCCTCTCCTTTTTCAACAACTATTTTTCCTTTCGCTATTACCATATCTATATCTAAACTTTCTTCGTCTACTATTACAAAATCTGCATCTCTTCCTTCTGTTATCCTTCCCTTATTATCAAGCTTAAGTATATTTGCTACATTAGAAGTTATTACTTTTATAGCCTCTTCTATTGGTACCTTATGTTCTTTTATACTCTCTTTAACCTCTCTATATAAACTTGATACTGAGCATATTCCTAACCCTACTAAATGTCCTTGTTCATCAAATTTAGGCATACTTCCATTAGCATCTGAAGAAAATGTTATATGTTCTATATCTACTCCATTTCTTAAAAGAGTTGATAATCCTTCACCGGCTCTTATTTCTCCTGGCTCTAAAAAGTTAGGATCACTACTTGTTGTTAAATCTATAAAACCACCTTTTTTTGCATATAATTCACCTTCATAGAATAACTTATCACTTCTATTTATATGAGTTGGTAATACTTGCGTTGGTGGAATCTCTGTTTCATCTATTAATTTAGATAAATATTCTAACTTTCTTGCTCCATTTCCTAAATGAACATTAACTATCCCAGCCTTTCCAGATAACAAGCCTCCAACTCTAGCACTAGCTACTGTATTTACGAAATCTTGAAATGTTGCTTGAGAACTTCTATGATCCGATAACGCTACTTCTCCAACTCCTATAACTTTGTCGACCATCATCATATCCCCTTTTATACTATCTGTAATGGTCTTTACAGGAATCTCATAAGAACCTGTATAACAATAAGTAGTTATGCCCTCTTCTTCTAATCCTTTAGCTTTTGCAATTAATGATCTCATATTTCTACATACTCCATCAGTTCCAATACATCCTACTACTGTCGTTACTCCAGCCTCTATTAGCGTTGATAACTGCATCTCTGGTGTACGTGTCTTAAATCCACCTTCACCACCTCCACCTAATATATGAACATGATTATCTATAAATCCTGGATAAAGTAGCTTTCCTTTCCCATCAATTATTTCTATTGCTACAAAATTATTTGGAATTTCTACATTATCATATATTCCTTCAATTTTATTTGAAGTTATTACTACATCTTTAATTCCTAAATCTTCTGGCGCGTAAACATGAATATTCTTAATAACAGTAATCATTATTCTCCTCCTATAATTTTCTTAAAAACTTTATCTAAGTTATATTTTTATCCTATTAATATTATTAGTTACAAATAAAATATTAGTCCTAATATTGCTGCAATAACTATAACTAAAATTGGATGTACTTTCTTGGAGACTAATATAATTCCTATTATTATAGTTATAATTATGCTTTTTAAATCTACGTATGATTCTTTAGCTAAATCTATAAATGCATATATTATTAAAGCTATAAGTATAGGTCTCATACCAGCTAATATAGCCTTTACAGTAATCGATTCTTTAAACTTATCTAATATCTTATTTATAATTGTTACTAATATAAACGATGTTGTTATAACTCCTAATGTTGCTACAACACTACCACCTACTCCTCCAACTTTATATCCTACAAATGTTGCTGAATTTATCGCTACAGGTCCTGGTGTCATTTGTGATATTCCTATTATGTCACTAAATTGAGACATTGATATCCAACAATTATTTTCTACTATTTCCCTCTTCATAAAAGGTAACATTGCATAACCCCCGCCAAAGCTAAATGTTCCAATCTTTAAGAAAACAAAATAAAGTTTAATTAATATCTCCATATATTACACCTGCTTTTTTAAGAATATAACTCCATATAATCCTGAAATAATTATTACCAATACAGGGTGTATATTAAAAAATGCCAAAGCAATTATTCCAACAATTATAGTTATTAGTGTTCTTATATTCTTCTCTAGACCTTTTGAAAGGCTTATTGCTCCAATTAAAACTAGCATTGGAACTGCTGCTGTTATTCCTTTAAAAGCCGCATTTACATAATAGTTATCTCTAAATTTCATAAAAAAAACTGCAATGATTAGAATGATTAAAAATGATGGTAATATTACAGCAAGTAATGCTACCATCGCACCTATAAATCCACCAATTTTATATCCTAAAAATACTGAAGTGTTAACAGCTAAAGCTCCTGGTAAACTTTGAGAAACAACCAAAATATCCAAAAATTCCTCTTTACTAATCCATCCTTTATTTACTACCACTTCCTCTTCTATTAGTGGTATCATTGCATATCCTCCTCCAAAGGTAAATGTCCCAATCTTAAATATTGATAAAAATAGTTCTAAAGACTTTTTCATAATCTCCTCCATAATTTACCTTTATTCTTTCTTACTGTGAGTATATGATACTTCAATAATCTATAGTTTAAATTTAACAATTTATGATATATTTTTCAATTATTAATAAATAAAAAAAGTACGCCTATTAAGCGTACTTTTTTATCTATTGTTAATTATTTTAATATTACTCTTGTTCTAATATTATCTTCTTAGCTGTTAATATTGATGTAGCACTCATTGAGAATTCATCTAGTCCGTATTCTACTAATGTTGGGATAGCAGCTTCATCTCCTGCCATTTCTCCACACATTCCAACCCACTTACCGTGTTTGTGAGCTCCATCTATAGTCATTTTTATTAATCTTAATACAGCTGGGTGCATTGGATTGTAAAGGTATGATACCTTCTCACTCATTCTGTCTGCAGCTAATGTATATTGGATTAAGTCGTTAGTTCCGATTGAGAAGAAGTCTACGTGCTTAGCTAATTCATCAGCCATAACTGCTGCAGCTGGAATTTCAACCATGATACCCCATTGAGTTGTATCTGAAGTTTTAACTCCTTCAGCATGTAATTCTGCTCTACATTCTTCAACGAATGCTTTAGCTGCTTGGAATTCTTCTAATCCTGAAATCATTGGGAACATTACACAAAGATTTCCGTATACAGAAGCTCTTAATAAAGCTCTTATTTGAACTCTGAATATGTCTTTTCTATCTAAACATAATCTTATAGCTCTATATCCTAAGAATGGGTTCATTTCTTCTGGTAATGGTAAGTATGGTAATACTTTATCCCCACCGATATCTAATGTTCTAATAACGATTTGTTTACCGTTAGCTTTTTCTAAAACAGTTTTGTAAGCTTGGAATTGTTCTTCTTCAGTTGGAGCTGACTCTCTATCCATGTATAAGAATTCAGTTCTGAAAAGACCTACACCGTCTCCACCATTAGCTAATACTTGATCTATATCTTCAGGCTTACCGATGTTACCACAAACTTCAATTCTCTTTCCTGATTTAGTTACAGTCTTAACTTCGATAAGTTTCTTTAACTCTTCTTGTTCTGCTGCAAATCTTTCTTTCTTAGCTATATACTCAGCAATAACTTCTTCTGATGGATTGATTATTGCAAATCCTTCTATACCATCAACGATGATTGAATCACCATTTTTAACTGATTTAGTTATATCTCCTAAACCAACTACAGCTGGGATTTCTAAAGTTCTAGCCATGATAGCAGAGTGAGAAGTTCTTCCTCCGATATCAGTTAAGAAACCTACAACTTTTGATCTATCTAATTGAGCTGTATCTGATGGAGTTAAGTCGTAAGCAACAACTACAGTATTTGCTTCAGTTATAGCAAATCCACTTCCACCTTTTCCTGCTAAGTTAGAGATGATTCTCTTAGAAACGTCTTTAATATCAGCAGCTCTTTCTCTCATATAGTCATCTTCCATTGATTCGAAAATCATAACAAATGTATCTGTAACGCTTTGAACTGCTTTCATAGCATTTAAGCTGTCACCTTCAATAGTCATTTCCATTTGACCTGTGAATTCTGGGTCATCTAATAAAGTTAAATGAGCTTCAAAAACTTGTGCTTCGTGCTCTCCTATTTCTGCAAGGGTTTTTTCTTTTATAGCTGTTAATTGTTCTTTAGAAGCGTCTAAAGCTTTCTTTAAGCTTTCTTTTTCAGCAGCTACGTCTGAAACTTTAGCATCAGTTATAACTATTTCTTCATGTTCTTGTATGAATACTTTACCTATTGCATAACCCTTTGATGCAGCAATACCTTTTTTCATTATTGAATTCCTCCCTATACTTAAGCATAAATCTTGTTGTTCTTAAGTTAAAAATTAATTAAAATTTTTATCAAATAATTATCACTAATTTTCATTATAACATATTTTTTATTATTGTTAATAAAAATTGTTTACATTTTTTCCAATCTGAAAAAAATTCTATATTATTTTCCTATAAATCATCTATTAATGTGCTTGCTTTTGCATATGCTGTTGACTTAGCTTCAAAAAAATCTGTTTTTACTGAATTTGCATCTGATAAAGTGTCTACCCAATTAGCAGGATTTTTATCATATCCTTCATATAAAGGCGTTAAACCTATCTCTTTTAATCTTTTATTACCTAAATATTTTATATACGACTCTATCATATTTTTATTTATTCCTTGGATATTATCTCCGATAACATAATGACCCCAATTTATTTCATTTTCCACTCCACATCTCATCATTTCCCTTAATTCCTCTTTAAGTTCATCCGTAAATAAGGTTTCCTCTTCTCGTTGAAGTTCTCTCATTATGTTTCTAAATAACCAAAGGTGTGTATTCTCATCTCTATTTATATATCTTATTTCTTGAGCTGAACCTGGCATTTTACCATTTCTCTCCAAATTATAAAAAAACATAAATCCTGAATAAAAATATATACCTTCTAATATATAGTTTGCCATTATAGTCTTAATCAAATTCTCTTTTGTAGGTGATTCTATAAAATTATTATATAAATCTCCTATAAATTTATTTCTAGTTAATAAAATTTCATCATCTTTCCATTGATAAAGTATCTCATTTCTCTTTTCTGGTGAACATATAGTATCTAACATATAACTATAGCTTTGAGAGTGAACAGCTTCTTGGAAAGCTTGAATTGTTAAACACAAATTTACTTCACTAGCTGTGATGTAATTGTTTATATTACTCAAATTAGCAGTTTGTATTGAGTCTAAAAATATTAAAAAAGATAGTATTTTATCATAAGCTGTTCTTTCTTCTGTTGTTAATTTATTATAATCCTTCAAATCTTGAGAAAGATTAATTTCTTCTGGTATCCAGAAATTATTCATTCCTTGTCTGTACCAATCAGCAACCCAACTATACTTCATATTATTAAAATCATTTAAGTTAGTTGTATTTCCATTAATCATCCTCTTCTTACTTATATCTATATCACCATTTTCATTAAATAATGGCTTTCTATTAACATTCATCTCTCATTTCTCCTCACTTCTTTTTTAGTGACAAATTTAAAATTACAAGTTACTAATAAAATTTCTAAGCAACTTTCTTTAAATAAAATTTTCTAAAATAACCTCAGGTGATTTTATTCCTTAAGTTTTAACTCACTTTAAGTTGTCACTGTTTTAAGCTGAACAGCTTTCACAATCTGAAACAGTTAATGATTTAGATCTTACATAATAAATTGATTTAACACCACATTTACATGCTTCTATATATAGGTTCATTATTTGTCTCATTGTATAATCTGTAGTTATATATAAATTAAATGATTGTCCTTGATCTATATGTCTTTGTCTTATTCCATTTACTTGTATGCATAATTTTTGTTCTATGTTATACGCTGAATTATAATACCAGAAGTTTTCCCAACTTAAATTTGGAGCTGTTTTTGGTATTATACTTCCCTTTTTCTCCTCTAACCAGAATCTTGCCATAACAGGGTCAACACCTTCAGATGTTCCAGCTATAGTAGCAGTAGATCCATTTGGAGCAACCGCAAATAGGTATCCATTTCTCATTCCAAATTCTTTAACATTTTCTCTTAATTCATTCCACATTGGTGAGTTATATTGTCTTAAATCAAAATAATCACCTGTCTGCCAATCAGATCCTTCAAAATATGTATACGAACCTTTTTCTTTTGCTATATTAACACTAGCTTTTATTGCATAGAAATTAATCTTTTCATACACTTTATCAGCAAACTCTAGATGCTTATCTTCTGTCCAATGAATTTTATTATTAGCTAGCATATGATGATAACCACTTGTTCCAAGACCTATAGCTCTGTATTTCTTATTAGTAACTTCTGCAAATGGTACCGCATAATAATTTAGATCAATTACATTATCCATAGCTCTTATTTGAGTTTCTACTACATACTCAATTTCTTTATCTGAATTTACATCTATATTTCCTAAAACTACTGATGAAAGATTACATACTACAAAATCTCCAGCTTTAGTTTTTTCTACTATTATTTTGTCTCCATCTTCATCAATTATTTCTGTTTGTTGTATGTCCATAGCACTTGTATTTTGCATTATCTCTGTACAAAGATTTGAAGAATATATCATACCTTTATGCTTATTAGGATTCATTTTATTTGCTGTATCTCTATAAAAAGCAAATGGAGTTCCTGTTTCTGCAGCACTCTTTATAATTAATCTAACTATATCTTTAACAGACATTACTCTTTTTTCTATTCTTTCATCATTAACACATTCATAGTATTTTTCTTCCCATTCTTCTCCATAGAAATCTTCAAGATTATATCCTTTCACAGTTCTTATTTCGTGTGGACACATCATATACCAATCTGCATCTATATTAGACTCAGCTAGCTTCCAGAAAAGATTAGGATAACAAAGCCCTGGGAATATATCGTGAGCTTTCTTTCTATCATCACCATTATTTGTTCTTAACTGTAAAAATTCTGGTAAATCTTTATGCCAAGCATCTAACCATATTGCAACTGATCCATTTCTAACTCCTAATTGGTCTACTGCAATAGCTGTATCATTAAATAATTTTATCCATGGTATTACTCCGCCTGCAGCTCCTTTAAATCCTCTAATAGTAGAACCCATAGCTCTTACTTTACCAAGATATATTCCCATTCCTCCACCGAATTTAGAAACCTCAGCAAAATTGTCTAATGATTTATATATTCCCTTCAAGCTATCATCTACTGTATCTATAAAACACGAACTCAATTGATAGAATGGTTTTCTTGCATTTGACATAGTTGGTGTTGCCATAGTTGCTTTAAGCGAACTTAAAACATCATAGAATCTTTTTACCCAATACAATCTTTCCTCTTTTTTTTCTGGAATTGCTAAATGCATAGCTATACCCATAAACATCTGTTGAGGTGCTTCTAAAACAGCCCTACTAAAGTCTTGAATTAGATACCTCTTTGCTAATAAATCTATTCCGCTATATGTAAAAATTAAATCTCTCTCTGGTTTTATAAATTTCTCTAATTCATATATATCATCTTTAGAATAACTGTTTAATATATACTCTCCATATAATTTTTTTTCTGTCATATTATTTATGAAGCTATAAAAATCATTATATACATTAGAATCTTCTTCTAATTCTCTGTTTTTTCTTATGTCATCATACAGTTTATCTATATATAATTTTGAAGCTACATATTGCCACTTTGGTTCACTATCTGTTGTTAACTCAAGTGAAATTTGAATTACTGACTTTCTAATCTCATCATTACTCATTGACGGTCTTATTATATTTTCACAACTCTCTATTAGCTTCTTACTTGTATAGATTTCATTTTCCCCTTCTAATCCTTCAACTGCATAGTTACATATTCTTTGTAAATATCCCATAGTTTCCTCCACCATATATAGTATACTTTACTCTTTTTTTCAACACTCTGACACAATATATTGTTAATTATAACTTTGCTATATATACTTGTAAAATTAAAAAATAAATAAAAAAAGAGAAAATAACATATTTTCCTCTCACTTGCTTAAATTATCTATTATTTTTAATAATTAATAACTATTACTATTTAATATATATTATCGTAATTGTCAATATTTTATTGCTAATTTTATTAAAATAATATTAACATCTCTTAGAAACTAATATATAATCAAACTTATGAAAAATAATAATTGTAACATGAGGTGCACTAATGAAAGATTTACTTAAATCAAAAAACTTTTATATTGATGTAGTAGTTATAATTTTAGGGTGTTTTATCTACTCACTAGGAGTTAATCTTTTCTTAACTAATGCAAAACTTGTAAGTGGAGGGGTTACAGGAATAGCTCTTATTTTACAATATGTATCTGATATTCCATCAGGTATTACTGTATTCCTATTAAATATTCCTTTATTTTTTATAAGTTATAAATTTCTTAGTAAAAGATTTACTCTATATACCGCTATAGGTATGCTTTCTATTTCATTATCATTAATAATTACTAAACCATTATCAGCATTAATTCAAGTTAACGACATACTATTATACTGTATATACGGTGGAGTCTTATGTGGTATTGGTATGGGGCTTGTATTTTATAGAAATGGTTCTACTGGTGGAATAGATATTATAACTATGGTAATTAGAAAAAAATATTCTAATTTTGAAATTGGTAAACTTAATTTTGTATTCAACTTAATTATAGTTGCTATTGCTGCACTTATTTTCGGTTTACCACAAGCGCTTTATACACTTATCTCTATGTTCATACAAGGAACTATTTTAGATAAAGTATTAAATGGATTTACAAGCAAGAAATTATTGTTAATCCTTACAGAAAAAGAAAATGAAATTATAAATTACGTTATAAATGACTTGCACCGTGGTATTACATCA
>ERZ791785.280-NODE-280-length-50824-cov-6.415903_pt1 | contig 50824 bp, 55 predicted proteins | sample MGYA00509947_ERZ791785 | MGnify/ENA primary metagenome ERZ791785 (study PRJEB30046, sample SAMN00791982) | human gut metagenome | study: EMG produced TPA metagenomics assembly of the A metagenome-wide association study of gut microbiota in type 2... | reverse complement strand
AAAAATAACTAAAAATAACAAGAGCCTTGAAGAATCTATTTACGAACTTTTTTAATTTCGACTACTATAATATACTTAAAGTAACAAAATAAACCTTACCATAATACTTAATATAAATATCTTTAAAATATTTTGTATATCCCTTGCTAAGTTTATCAAGTTTATACTTTATGTTCATACAACAGTTATCCTCTTTTTAATATATTTTCATCTAATTATATATACGGATTATATTTTAATAACCGTATAGTCTATATTCCATTTTTTTCATTTTTATAAGATAAATTATCATATATTGACTTAATGTCTGAAAAAATAATTTACTTTTAATCTGCAAATTTAAATTTGATCTTTTTAATTTATTCTTATATGTCATCAAATTTATTAGGTAATATCTATTATTTATTTTAGGTTTCCTTATTTCCAGTATCAATATTACTAATGATATATGTCTTTATACAGTCCAGATTGTTACTTATATTATTCATCGATAAATTTTAAATATTAAAAATACTCATATCCATTGGATATGAGTATTTTTAATATTTAAGACAAATCACTGTAATAATACATACAATTAGTCCATTTATTTTTTTATTCTACTTAATGTAACAACTGCCTCAGCTCTTGTTATATTATTCTTCGGTCTAAATGTATTATCAGAATATCCATTCATATATCCTTGCTCTAATACACCTTCTACTGAATTCTTTGCCCAAGTAGACACATTTGTAGCATCTTTGTATTTATTTAATTTATCATAATTATCATCTTCTATTTTTTTGTAGTTAGATATTATTTTTGCTGCTTGTTCTCTTGTTATTGGCTCATTTGGTTTAAATGTATTATCAGGATATCCATTTATCACTCCATAAGTAACAGCTATGTCTATTTCATCTTTTGCCCAATGTGTAGACGTATCCTTAAATGTTTTACCACTTTTTTTATTCAATCCAAAGTACTTATTGAATATTTTTATAAATTCAGCTCTCGTTATAGAGTTATTTGGTCTAAATGTATTATCTTGGTATCCATTTATATATCCATTACTTATAAAATCTGTGATAGTTGACTCTGCCCAATGTTTATTTATATCATTAATTGCTATAGGATTTTTTACTGTAACATTACATGTTGCTACTTTAGCTCCATCTTTTGTTTTTACCGTTATTATTGCACTTCCTGTTGATATAGCTTTTACTTTTCCTGTTGTATCTACTGTAGCTACATTTGTATTGCTACTTGTCCATTCCACATTTTTATTTGTGGCATTACTTGGACTTATTGTTGCTACTAAACTTTCACTAGCTCCCGTTACTAAATTCAGTGCTGTTTTGTTTAAAGTAACTCCTGTTACTGGTATTACCGAGTTTTTTACTGTAACATTACATGTTGCTACTTTAGATCCATCTTTCGTTTTTACCGTTATTGTTGCACTTCCTGCTGATACACCTGTTACTTTTCCTGTTGTATCTACCGTAGCTACGTTTGTATTGCTACTTGTCCATTCCACATCTTTATTTGTTGCATTACTTGGACTTATTGTTGCTACTAAACTTTCACTAGCTCCCGTTACTAAATTCAGTGCTGTTTTGTTTAAAGTAACTCCTGTTACTGGTATTACCGAGTTTTTTACTGTAACATTACATGTTGCTACTTTAGATCCATCTTTCGTTTTTACCGTTATTGTTGCACTTCCTGCTGATACACCTGTTACTTTTCCTGTTGTATCTACCGTAGCTACGTTTGTATTGCTACTTGTCCATTCCACATCTTTATTTGTTGCATTACTTGGACTTATTGTTGCTACTAAACTTTCACTAGCTCCTATTGTTAAATTCAGAGCTGTTTTGTTCAAGGTAATACCTGAAACTCCAACTATTTGTCCTGTATTTAATTTTTCTAATTGTCTCGATTTAATTAATAATTTTTTTGATGCAGTTGGATTAATTGCAACATACGCTTTATTATTACTTATTTTAAAATCAAGTTTACTTAAATTCTCGTCTGATACATTTAATCCTTCTTGTACCCATTTATCACCATTAATTTTTTTAACTATTGAACAACCCTTTACACTGTCAACATAAGCTACATACGGTATTTTACCATTAACATCTATAAGTAAATTTGTTACTTCACTTCCACCAACATCTTCTCCAAGTTTAGTCCATTTGTTATTTTCATAAACATGAACTTGCGAAGAGTTTGTTCCATTTACAAAAGTAGTTGCAAGGTATAATTTTTTATCAGTTACCTCAATAACAGCTCTTGATGCTGATAAATTTATCCCCTCTATATTTTTCCAAGTATTATTTTCATACTTCTGTATGAAAACTTTATTATTCTGTAAAAAATCTGTATATGACACATATACATTTCCGTTACTCTCACTTAAAGAAGGTTCTACTACATACCCTGTATGTATATTGTTTCCAATGCATTCAAACTTATTTGTATTTGAATTTAATTTAAATACTTTTAAATACGCCTTACCTTCATTCATAAATGTTGTCTTACCATTTGTAATTGCAATATATACTCCATTATTAGTTGCAATCATATCTGAATACTGACTTAAATCGCTTGTTAGAGTTTGCACAGTTTCCCATTTATTATTCGTAAATTTTGCAACTATACTTTTATAAGCAGAATCATGATATAAAACATATGGTGTATCATTGTACACTGTAATTGTTGGGTTATTTCCTTTATTATTTATTATACTATCTCCTAAACTAACCCAATTTGAACCATCAAACATCTTAGCTTTTAACTTATTATCCTCATTATATACTGTATAAACTTTATCTCCAACTACATCCATATCAATATCATTGTTTGTTCTATTTGATACTTCTTTATTTCCTACTACATCCCATATATCTAGATTTGATGTATCTGTAAATTTAACATCAAAAGTGATTTCTTCTCCTGCATTTGAAACATTCTCTATAACTATTCCACTATTTTGCCCGTTAGAATAAGTTATTGCTTTGTCACTTATTTTTTTACTAAAATCAGAACTACCATAAGTTGTTCTTCCAGATTCTTTAGATAAGAAAGCTTCTGATAATTTTCCATTACCATCACCTTCTCCTGTCTCACCTGGTCTAAATACATAAATATAATCTTTGTTACCATGATAGTTCGAAGTTTCTTCTGTATTTACTCTATAAATTATTAAGCCACTACCTGGTATTTTTTCATCAAGCTGATCTTTATATGGTGTTCCAGCTTTTCTATACTCAACAACAAAAAACTCTTTTTCTGAAATAGGAGTTTTTAAAATTAAAGCTTGATTATCACCTGAATTACTTGAAGGCTTTAATGTGTATGTTCCATTTTGAGTTATAGTATCTATTGATATCCATCCAGATATGGCACTTCTTAAATAAGATAATGGGTACTGAACAAATGATGAAACACTAGCCATTATGTCCCATCCTCCAACTGGTGCACCAGTTCCTCTTGAACGATATAAATCTGGGTAACCTATTGAGTGCATAAATTCATGTATAAGTACTCCTCTTTCCCTTAATACAGAGTCAATCAAACCATATGAGTTATGTATATTGTAGTTATTTACTTTTTTACCGTTTACTTCTGTTGCACCATTATGATTAGCTTTATGTGCCCAAAGCACATCACCATCTTCACCCTTTTTTGCACCAAAAATAAATATAACATTATCAACATATCCATCATTATTCATATCAATATTGTAACTTGGGTCTACAGGAACATTTTCAAGTACATTTGATATTAATTCAGTTTCGTTACTATTGTTATAGTAACTTCTATTATTCGGTAATCTATATGGTGTTATTTTTCCATTTTGTTCTTGTGGAAAGTAATTATGCACATTCATTTGATTATAAGATATAATTTTTATATAGTTACTTAATGAAGTATCCTTATTTCCATCAAACATATCTTTAACCTTATCAACTTTGCCATCCATAAAATTTGAATTGCTATCTTTAAAATCAACAAAATAAACTACATTTGCAATATGCTCAGTAGGTTTATTCAAAACAGCTGCATTTGCTGTTATACTTACATCTAAGCACATAATTAATGCTAAAAAAAGCGCCATTATTCTTTTTATCACCTTTAATATTCCTCCAATATATTTTTTATTATAAGTACTATAAATAATAAATTTTTAATTTATTTTCTAATATTATATATTAAATAATATAGTTTTTTCAATGATATTGTAGGTTATTTTGTCGAATTTTGTAGTTTGTTTTTAAAAATAGTAACATCATCTATCATTTTAATATATTTTCAATTAAATAATAAAAACTCCTAAAAGTAAATTTACTTATAAGTACCTTTCATTATCTAAAATTTATATCAAAAGGCTATATTAAAAACAACGTAATTCTAATTAAAGTATGCAATTTATAAATTGTTAAAATAAAAAAATTGCTTTATTAATGTCCCTCAAAATGTTCATCAGAAGGAAAATTTAACAGCATTTTATAATACTTAGTTTGACAAACTTAAGGAAGATACTCTAAATGACTAGTAATTCATCATGTATTTTTTAGCTTAATTCTTACTATATTTAATCTTAACTTTCTAATTTATATTTCATATTTTATGTCTTTATAAAATCAATTTATTGCAATAAAAAAACACATTGATAAAATTATCAATGTGTTTTTCGTGGATTTCAATGGTGGAGACGAGGGGAGTCTATAACTATCTTTTTAGTATTTTTTATATTTTAGTACAAGCTAGTAAATTCAATATATTTAATGATTCATAATTGTACTATAATTTATTTTTTCTATAGTATTTTATTTTCTTTGTGTTATTATTGTGTTATTTTGTGTTGCGCCTTTTAAAATGGATTTTAAGAATTAATAGTATAAATATATCAAAAACTTTTTTAAACTTCTCTCATTGGCTCTCATAAGCTTTCTATTATAAATTCATTATATTTTTATATTTACAATAAAAATTTAAGTGCTTATCCCTTACCGTTAATATTTAACCAGCTCAATTTTGAGTTCGTTAAAATCTCCTCATACCTTCCCCTAATCTCCCCCTTTATTATCAAAATATATCTAGCATAACCTTAGGGAAATCTTATGGTATTGTGCATACTTTTACGCTGCAAAATATAAATGATATTTTTGAAAACGGAAAAATCCGCTCTCGTATTATGCGTACTTTTATACTGCGAAATTCGCTTTTTCCAAAATAGATCTTGTAGTTATTTAAATTACTATACCTTACCATAACGATACGAATAATGTTCTTAACCTTTATAAATAGTCAAATATCGGTAGTACCGACTTTAGAAAATTACACAGTACAGGAGAAAACTTCTCTTAGGGTTATTTATGGTCTTATACGATTTTACTGGCGATGATGAGGTGACTAAATTAAACTTAGGATGCTTAGGTCTTATACGATTTTACTGACCTAAAAGTTGAGGGGAGTAAATATGTGAATATTAGAGTTATTTAGGGGTATATACCTTGCCGTTGATATTTACTCAATCCAATTTAGGATTCAGCAAAATCTACTTATGTCTTATACTAACCTCTTCGTTATTAATAAAAAAACATAGGATTTTACTGAGCGTAAAATTGCGCTGAGTGAATACAAATAATAAACTACGCAACTTATACCTTTTTCTCTAAAAGAGAATAAAGAAGCTCAATGCAACTATTTGCAACTAAAACCTAGTATTCTCTAAGTAGTATTAAGCTTTCTTAATATTTACATTTTTTAGGACGCTTTTTTTAGGGACTCGGAAAACTCGGAATACCACCTCATTTTTTAGGGAGTTAGAAAAGTTAAGATACTTATTTAAATTTTATGAAGCCATATAGCATCTGGTATTTCCATCAAAGGAAGCTTCTTCAATGAATTACTATTTAATAATCCATTAATATATTGAGTGCTATATGAGCATTTTTGTAATATAACAGTATCCCTCATAGCTGATAAAGCTGTTAATTGTTTTAATATTAATTCAAACATTTCATATCTCATATACTTAGGCTTACATAATCCATAATATCTACTATCAAATGGTATATGTCTTTTCTTTGATGTTTTACTTAAATCAAGTTCGGATATTAAATTAAAAAACTTATATTCAATAAGAGCTGTACCTCCTCCATCATATAAATTACATCTTTCAGAATATATATTTTTACCTAAACAGCTTCTACATTTAAATTTTTCTCTATTCTCATAACAGTATATTTTTGTCCTACGTTCCCCACACTCTGGGCAAACAAAGAACTTTCTTTCTCCAAAGCCTGTCTTTTGCTTAGATATAAATATTTCTTGAATCTTATAATGACACCAACTTCCATGAGCATAACTTTTTATACGACCAAATAGCGTTATGTTATCATCATCTATTTTTATATATTTCTTTTCTTTTCCAAATTTAACTGAATATGTACCAGATAGACCTTTTATATCTTTTATATCAATAGCATTCATATATATCCTCCAGAATAGCCTAAATACTAAGCGAATTTATACTTTTTATTATACAACATTGTTTTAGAAGCTTAAACCCTAGTTAAATACAGTATTGCAAGCCATTTTATTGCATAAAAAAGGTGCACTCAATCTGAACATTCTCGTTCGTAATACTTCATAAAAAGGGTGCAAAGAGTGCAATGTTACTATTACTACTACATTACTAGAATATTGATATTCCAACGGTTAAGGCTTGATAAGTAACCATTTGAGCGCGTTTGTTTTGTGGTTTAAGTTGGTTTCATAAATTTTATTCGTCGTTTTGGAAGTATGCAACTATATATACTCTTTATGAGAATTAAAGCATAGAAGTAGCCCGAAATTTTACGGAGAGGTATGCAACTAAACTGAGCATTATCCGAGTAACCTTAGGAATTCTTAGGATTAAATATATATAAATAACCTCAACATTACTCAACAAAACTTAATTTATATATAAAAAAGAAGCTATACAACTTTATAGTTATATAACTTCCCTATAGCTCTAATAATATGCTTTTTTATATTTAAGCTTCTTAATCTCACTTTCTAATCCTTCACAATAACAATATATACATAAGCCTTTATCGTTTAAATCATTTACTAATACTTCTCTTCCACATTCAACACATTCTACAATTTCATTAACTTCTGATACTCTAAGTCTTTTATGAAGCTTAATACTACATTTAGGACATAAGCTATCACTAGATAATTTATTTTTATTAAAATATTCACCACATTTGATACAAGGTTTATTAGTACCATTAGCACACTTAGGACATACACCGTCTATTAAATTACTGTTATATGCTTCAGCTCCACATAGACTACATTCTGTTATATTATCCTTCTCACACAAATGACAATAACCACCATGTTTTAATAATTCTGATGCTACCCCTTCTCTACCACATGATATGCAATTGCTAATTAAATCCTCTTCTTTAGCACACTCTTTACATAAGAATTTATAATTACTATTTGATTTAGTTTCTAGACAACTTCTAAGTTTTTTACACTTTCTACAAAATGTAGTCGTTAATATACTTGAATTATTCATAAAATACCCCCAAATTATATTAAAATATGTTATAATTTAGGTGATAATATTATTTCCTAGCCCGGAATGTTATTATCACCTTGAGTTATAGATGTTCCAGCATCTATAGCTCTTTTATTTTGTTTGAAACTTCTTTTAAAATTATTTTGAGTTATTCTTTCAACTATATCATCATCAATCCAAAATACCTGTATTTCAGTTCCATAGTCATCACAGTCAAATACTTTCATATGTCCTTTACCTCTAAGTAAATGTAAATCTCCATCTTCAACTATAATATCTGATCTTATAGCATCTTTACACTTACCGCCAATCACAGTATTAATATTATTCTTTGTTAAGTTTGGAACTGTATCTTTGTTTGGAAGCTGAGTCGTTAGAAGCAATAATATTCCTGCTCCTGCTCCTTGCTGTGCTATCAATCTAAGTGCTTCGTGGAACTTGTTATTACCTTCAAAGGTTGACATTTCTTCAATTACAACTAACCTTACAGGCATTTTATCAATTTTATTCCTATAGTCCCAAATTGTTTTTACTTTATTTTTAGTAAAGAGAATATATCTTCTTTGCATTTCTTTAATATTTTCAAGTAATATATCTGCAGCTTCGTCAGGATCTTCTGTATAATGCCTTGTATTCTTTACATTCTTAAATTCAATTAAGTCTACTCTTTTTGGGTTAATCAAGCTGAATTGTATATCAGCACAACTCTTTTGAGTTAATATAGCCATTATCAATCTTAATATATTAGATTTACCACAGCGTGTAGATCCTGCAATATAGCAATTTGCATTCGCCCCATCTGATAAGTCCCAGTATCTTATTTTATATTTATCTAAATCTATCCCTATAGGTATTTTATAACCTTTGGCTTTGTAAGCTTCAGGATCATATTCTTCGTATGGTACTCTAATTAAAATTTTAAATTCTATTAATTTATAATTTCTAACTATAGATACATTATCTACCCCTATAAAGTGAGAAATTGCCTCTGTATGCTCTTTAAAATCTTCTATTGATAATCCTACAGGAATAGTAAATTGATACACCTTAAAATACTCACCATGTATTACATTGTATAACTTTGGATATTCTTTAGACTTGTTACATATATTCAATTCTTCAAATAACTTATTAAAATCTAATATATTAAGTCCTAATATTTTTTTAATGTGTTTTGAAGCTATTTTACCGGAATCAACTAAACTTTCTACCAACGGAGTAAACAAATTAACATCATTACTCATAATAATCCCTCCTAAAATAATAACTCTCTTAAATTTTCCATATCTGTAGTATCGTATTTAACCTTCATATGTTTTAATTGCTCGTTATTGTGTTCTAAATCAGTTATTACAATTAGTCTAGGTATAGTCTGCCAGTCTGGCCTATTATCTAATATAATTCTTTTGATATCGTTGTATTTGTTAATACAATCTCCTACTTTATTAGATAATTGGACTTCTAATAATAACCTTCTTATCTTACCCTCACTATCCCTATACTTGATATAACCATCTGCAATAATATCCCCTAGCACATAATGAGTATTAACTTCCAATACATCAGTAATAGCCATTACATTAGTTATAAATTCTGTGACAGTTATCTCGTGTCGTATATTCCTCTTAGAAGGCTTTTTCCCTAAGTAATATACGTAAACATTCTTATGTTCTTCAATTTGGTAATAAGCCCTTTTTATTAGCTTATTTTCACTCAAATAACTTAACCTTCTCATCGGTATATTCTGATGTACATTTTTAAATAAAACCCTTTGAACTTGTTCCCTTGTTATCACACCCACCTTTTCAATTAATTCTATGATATTTTTATCTCTAGTTACCAAGCTATCAAATACAACTTTATTTTTCTTTGCCATGCTATCAGCTCCCCTAAATAATAGTCTTTATACTTTATATATATGCAATTAGCTTAACAGTGTGAACCGTTTTTCATAAAAACTATGTAAATTTATCTAAATAAATATAGTTAATCCGATTTTTTTCGATTTAAATACTAACTTTGTGTATATTGCTTATATTTAAGGTATTTTTATTTATTTGTTTAAAAGGTAGTATTGAGCGTTTTTTGCGATTTACTAACTTTTTTCCAGTTTGTTTTTTCTTAAAAAGTTAATGATAATATCAAGGAGTTGATGAAATAATATGTTTAATATTCAACATAAATATACTGGTAATGGTTGTTATAGATTTTTAGATAATGAAGCTAAAACTATATATATTGGAAAATCTAAGAATGTTCATAGAAGAATATTTAGTCAACATTTTAAAAGGAATGGATCATATGGTCATTTACCCACTAAATGCTATAAAGATACTTGTAAAATAGAAATAATCAAATGTAATGACCATGCTCAAACTGTAGCCTTAGAACAATATTTAATCGATAAATACCTGCCTAAATATAATATAAGTGATAAAAGAAAAGATATTTTTAACCCTTCTAAGTTTGAAAATAAAGACCTATATGAGAATATGGAAAAATGGAAGCTCTATTATACTTTTAGGGAATTTGATAAAAATAAGATAGTTATGACTAGAAAACAAAATGTATTATCTTTAATCATAACTGCGTTATTCTTCTTTGGCATTATAATCTATTTAATTTTAGGATTTCTTAGGTAGTGACAATTAAAATAAAAAAGAACTAAGTTATTTATTTAACCTAATTCCTTATTATAAGTCTGCATATGAACGGGTAACCTTATTTACTCATTAATTTAATCCTATGAGTTTTTTAATCCGTATAATTTTTTATCTGCTTCTTTTTATATTCTCTGATTCTCTTTTTAACTACCCTCCAGTATTCCTTTTGATTTTCATATACAGCTTGATAGCTCATTGCATACTCTTCTGATTCTCTCTTAATATCTAAATCAATATAAAAATAATACTCATAAGAATAATGCTCTTTTATATATTCTTTTAATTTCCTACTCTTTTCACCTTCACTATTTAAACAGTATCCATATGTACGCAACCATTTTAAAGTATCTTTACCTAGATTATTATTCATTCAATCACCTTTTAACCTATTACTTAAACACTAATATACCTACACTATTCTTATGATTAAGCAATATATCTATTATCTTTTATTTTAAATAAAGTAGCTTAAAAATAAGCTAATCTAACTAAATAATGATATCTGTTTACTAATTGCACTATGATATTCACTTTTATAAAGTTTATTTTCTATAATATTCTCATTCTTTTTCATAGTTATAGTACTTTTTACTTCATAACTTTTCCATAATTCATATACATATTCTTTATTATAAGATACTTGTTTCTTTATTCTATCTTCTACAAAGCAAATATCGTTAAAACTATACTTTTCACTTAAAGAAACTCTATTACCTTCTAAAATAGCTTTATATATAAATAGGTCTTTAGCCTCTAAAATATCATCTAAGCTCAATATAAATCCTTGTATAAACTCATTCTTCTTATATGTATCCAATCCATCAAATATAGTTTGCATTGTATCTATAACATCAAGTTCATATTTATACTTATCTCTTAAATCCTTGCTTATTTCATGCATATAAATTATTTTAGCAGGATTTTTATATAAATTTATTATATCATTCTCTGCCTCTTTCTCTTTTAACTCCATATACTTATTACGTATCAATCTACTCTTTAACTTTAATTCTCTAAATGCTTTATCTTGTATACGTTTAGCCTTTTAATATTCTATTTCTTTTGACGCTGATACTTCAATTAAGGTCTTATCTGTAAATAAAATTTCATGAGCGATAAAATGCTCCATTCCACTAAGTATTGCATCTACTTCTGCTTTATATAAATCTATTATTACTTTATCTATAGCTTCATTTGATGTATTTACATTAACATCTTCTATAGTATCAGCTATAGTTATATCTTCATCTAATCCGCCTATAGGTGTATCTATAGATATCGAGTTAATTAAAGATTGTCTTTTAATCCTATTTAAATTATGAAATTCTCTTAAAATAGCTCTCTTAATACACGAATAAATCCATGTATCTTTTTTACAATCTTTAGTATCATCATAAGTATTAAATCCTCTTATAAGTCCAATAGCACCTATTTGTATTAAATCTTCTATTTCTAATTTATATATATTATTTTTAAATTTATTAGCAATCTTGTATATCATAGGTTCATATTTTATATAATCTTCATTAGTTATCATAATAAATACCTCTTTGTTATATATATTATATAATTATTATAACATTTTATGTATAAAAATAGAGATAGTTCTATCAATTATTTTAAAATTGAATTTAACTATCTCTATAAAAATATTATTTATTAATCATCTAAAATTGATGCTATATTTAATAAATCCAGTAATATATTAATAAAGTCTAAATAAAGATTTAAAACATGTATAGATAACTCATTCTTTTCTCTTATTTCACCATTTTGTATCTCATGCTTTATTAAACTTATATCATAAAGAACATATCCAGAGAATATCACTACTCCTATTATACTTATTACTAGACTAATCATAGCTCCACCTATAAATATATTAATTATTGATGCTATTAATATACTTGTAAGACCTGCAAATAATATATTCCCTAATCCTAAATAATGTCCTGATTCTTTTCTACTTGCTATTTTAGCTAATACTGAAAATAAAACTATTGATGCAACTAGTATTGATGTAAATACATTTTTCCCTAAATCCTCTAAATAGTATTGCAATAATGGATATGTAAGAATACCGTCAATAAATGTAAATACATAAACAAAATTCATAGAAAAACTTCTAGGAATTATATTTTTTCTTGATAGTAAAGACATTATTAAAAGCCCTATCATTAAAAACATAAATATCATATTTGCATAATATACGAAACTGACAGGTATAAATATTTGACCAAACATAAAACCTATAAACATAAATAATATAGATACAGCCAAATATTTAAATATTAATGACATAGGATTTTCTATACTTCTGCTCATATTTACTCCTCCTCTCCATTTATTAAATATTAATTCTATTTTACATTTATCCTATCATCCTATTCAAGTTACATTAAATTAACAAAATAAGCATATAAATAATCTTTTAATTACTCTCCTATATATATTAATAATATTTATCTTGATCGTCATTTATATCTATATATTTATCTCTTATTTTTAATCTATCTTCATTATTTAAAAAGACTAAATCTATATATTCATCAGTACACATTCTATATACATAATGCTTGTTAGTATTTATTATGAAATAATCTGCTAACCCTTTAAACCTATATCCTAGCTCTTCTTTAGTTATTTGCTCAATTAATAATCCGTATTTTATGTCTTTAACTTTACATTTTATATAATAATATTCTATTTTCTTAAGACTATCATTCATGTTTTCATGAGACATATCCTCTGAATAAATCTTAACTTTTTTTAATTCTTTTTTATTTCTCAAGTATTGCTTTAACCTTATGGTATCAACACTCTTATAGTATGTATCACCACTTCGTTCCTCATCCCCATTGATACAATCTAGCCATGTATAAACATTAACTACAAAAATTATATCATCATTATCGTTGAATAAATCTTTAAATATACTAATAGCTCTATCATATACAGTCTTTATATAATTATCTTCTGATGTGCTTATACCCCTTCCAAGCTCTAAACATAAATATTGTTTATTGCTATACCAAAAATTTGGATATAATTTCAAGCTTTTAAATTCATTTTCTATATATTTTTTAAGCATTATTATTCCCCTTTCTATTTTAATTAACTTATATATATTCCAAATTATACTAAATATCTTAATATATTCATATAATCTCATACAAGCTCAAAGTCATCTATGTATAAAAATAAGGTGCTTATTATATAAGCACCTTATTTAATACTATTTAATTATTTTCAAATCTAGCTCATGCTTTATCTCTAGTATCCTCCCACATTTCATTATAAAAAATTTGTATATCCTTTACTCATATACATTACTCTTCCCTATCTATAATATCTTTTCCTTTAAATTATTTATAGCTGCCATTTTCTCAGTATCTCCACCTCTATCTGGATGATATTTCATAGCCAGCATTTTAAAAGCTTCTTTTAATAGCTTTCTTTCATTATCATTGTAGTTACTAGGTTTATCATTTTGGTAACTACTATAACTATAATCTCCTTGACTATACCTACTATACCAGTCCCCAAAAGCCTCCTTACTCTTCCTCTCATACTCTTTCTTATACTCATAATCTCTTTTTATCTGCTCTAATCTTTCTTTGTTGGTTAAATTTCCATATATATCGTAGCATTCATTATATCCACTACCATATATCTTATCAAACTCACGCTCTTTATCATGGAACTCATTTATTATTTTTCTATAGCTCTTATATGTCTTATACTCTTCTGTATTATGAAACTCATTTGTAATTTTATCTAGTAAAGGACCTAGCTTCTTGTATATTAATTCATAGAGCCTTTCTTCTGTTATACCCATCTCATTTAATTTATCTTCTACCCTCCAAAGTTCAAAACCATACTCTATAAGACCATAATGCTCATGTGTACCTATTACCCACTGTTTCTTTTTTACTTTGCCATCTTTCCTATAGCTTTTATGTATACTAATTTTATAAGCCTTCTTTATAGGACGTTTAAATTTTTCTGCTTTCATTCTATATGAATTTATCTTTACATTATTAATCGTATATGAATAAGCTTCTATACCTTTGCTATGTCCTTTTATTTCTTTCTTGGTCTTTATCTCTTGTATAACACAGTACATTTTAACTCAACCTCTCTATGTTGTAGTTACTTAATTATATTTCACAGTAACCACAATATTTTTAATAACTAAAACTTAACTCTATGTATTCAACTGTATTTTCATAAATTAATTAATGAATTTTTACCTAATAAGGTTACCGTAGCTAGTTAAGTGTATAGTAGTTCACTACCTGCTTTAATTTAATTAGAATCTTCCCAGAGGTTTTAAAGAATAGCTTCTTAAATCCATTCTAAATAACCAACCACTGGTAATCCTTAATTTATTTTCATCTCCTAATACAACTCTAAATCTAGCTTTATTGCTCTTTTCTAGTTGTGTTTTAATTATATTTTTTATCTTATCAGGATCATCTATCTTAGATAATATTTTATGTGCATTTCTATATCCGTTTTTATACGTATACTCAATCTCATATATATAACAATTTTTTCTCATTTTATTTCTCCTAGTATTTTCGTTTATATTTTCAGTATCGGTCATGATGCAAGGTGTAGTCTGCCGATACTGTTATAGGTGCTACACTACCTTAAAATGTCTTTGTTTTTCTTCAATTTGTTTATTAAGTGCTATTGCAATGTCTATTATTTTATTCGCTTCTTCTTCATGTCTGCATTGATGTTTATAAATATATCTATCTGTATGTATTGTTATTATTGGTGTATCTATATTTAATTGTTTACTTACGATTATTTTTTCATTGTCATGAGCTGAATTTATAAAAAACTCTATAAGTTTATATCTTTCATAATCATGTTTATGTAACCAATCTATTTTGTTTAAAAATTCTGTATTTTTCATTTGTTTAAGTCCCCCAATAACTGATTAATATATTTTTCTACCTAATTTATAAGGTTTGTTTATTTAACTTTATAGCTGTATTAAGAGCTTTTGGAGTACTTAATTCCATATTAGCTCTTTTAAGTATCTGCTTTATAATCTGAAATTTTTTATAACTCATGTGTGTCTCTCCTTTACTTTGAAGGGCTATACATGATATACTCTATTTGTGAGATAGGGTGTTACCATGTGTAGCTCCTTTTTTTTATGTCTAAATTTATATAATTTCTCATTCTTTAAAATCCCCTTTAAGAATATTTATAAATTCTACCTAATATATTTATCCAATTTTATCATTAAAACTTCTTAAAATCGTTCCTAATAAATATTTTTAATATTCTATAGGTCTTATTAAGATATTAAATTTTCTATTATCAAATCTATAGGAGTTTGTACCTATTTTCATATAGCTTAAAAAGATATCTCTTTCTAACGAAATTTCCATACTTGATATTCCTCTTAGTTCTATAGAATCATCTAATACATAAGCTCCACATAATAAATCTTTTGCTTTTATTATGCTTTTGCCATCTCTCCCATATTGTATTACCTCTAAACTGCCTATATTTCGGCTTATTTCTGTTATAATTCTTTGTAAAGTCATATTACCTACCTCATTATTAAATTTATTTAAAGGGACAGAGGGTAAATATCCCTTATTTTGTTTTTGTTTAATAAACGCTTATATATCTTTAAGCTACTCTTGATGTATTTTTAATTTTTAAATAATATAACTTAACGAATTTTCTAGATTATAGAATAATAATCTAAATCTGATCCTTTGAACCAATAAAAGTTACTTCCTGGTTCTCCATCTCTATTTTTATCTACATTTATCTCAACAAATCTTATTCCACTATTAGCTCTAGTTTCTATAGTTGCCTTTATATCTTCAAAACTTCCTCTTTCGTGGAATGCAGGAATAGATTTATAGGCTTTTTCTAATTCTTTTTCCTCTGTTACTCTGTGTATATATATAACTATGTGTGAATCATGGTAAATTGCCCTTGATTCTCTAGTATAACTCTCTCCAGTCGGTCTAAAATTGCCACTTCCCTTTTCAGCTAACTGTGATAGCTGTATTATAGTCGTATCAAAGTCCCTAGCCATTTGTTGTAATTCTCTAGATATTTCTGCAACTTGCCTTTCTCTAGATTCCTTCGTATTACTTGGCGTAACCAATTGTGTATAGTCAACTATAACTAAATCAGGTTTTTCTCTTCTCATTTTACTTTTAAACATTTGTATGGTAGATGACTTATCATCTAAAATCATATTTCTTTCACTAAATCTTTTTATAGTTTCATAAGTCCTTTCCCAGTCATAATTGGTAAATTCTCTATTTTCAAATTGTTTTTTAGATATACCTGTTTGAGATAGTAATATACGTTTTGCAATTTGTTTTTTACTCATTTCTCTACTGAATATTAATACTTTCTTATTTGCAAAATAAGCATTTATAGCAATTTTTAATGCAATAGCACTTTTCCCAACTCCTGATCCAGCTCCTATAGTTATTAATTCATGTTTACCTAACCCATTAGTACACTTATCAATAATAGAGATGCCAGTTTTTATTTTTTCTTCTGGTCTTTCTTGCATATCGTCAAACAATTCTGCTAATACTTCAACTATCGAATCAGCTTCATTATCTGTTTTACTATCAATTTGACTGTCTTTTTCAAATATAACTCTAGAGGAGTCTATGTCTTTCCCACTTCTAATATTTTCAATTAAGGAATATGAAGCTTTTACAATCTTTCTTTTATTACTTAAACTCTTTACTATATCTACATAATGCTTTACACTTGAAGTTGTAGGAACTATAGTTGATAGGCTTGTTATATAGCTTACACCACCTACATCATCCAGTAAGCCTTTAGATTTTAATTCACTAGTAAGAGTTATAAGGTCTATAGGCTTATTTTTTTTGTTTAAATCCGTCATAGATTCAAATATAATTTTGTGATATTCCTTGCTAAAATCATTACCTGTTAAGGTTTCAATGTGTTCTATGCAAGTTTTATCTAAGAGTATAGCTCCTAATATACTTTGTTCAGCTTCTAGATTCCCTATTGTATATACATTTTCTTGAATTTCCATGTTATTCGCCTCCTATCTTAAAATCTATTATTTTGCCCTTTGGCTTCTCTATTATCTGTGTAGGTTGCTTCGAAACATCTTTATTTAACCAATTTTGTAAAGTTTTATAATGATTTTTATATTTTTTAATTCCATTAGCTAAATATGAATCCAAAGCTATAAGTTTATCTTTAACATTTGACTCTCCATATTTTTCAACTAATTTATTATAGTTTTCTTGTGTTAAATTTACATAATCAATTTCCATATACGATAAATCTATATATTCTTTATTAATCCCTTTAGAAGTTTTTTTCTTACTATCTTCATTTTTCATAGTAGTATCATTTTTGTTACTAGTATTTAAATCCTTAGTAGATTCACTATTTATATTAATCCTATTATTAAGTTTATTATTAATCCTATTGTCCTTCACTTTTCGTAGGGGTGTACCTTCACTTTTCGTAGTAGTAGTACCTTCACTTTTCGTAGTACCTTCACTTTTCGTAGTACCTTCACTTTTCGTAGTGCTTACATTCTTTAATAAAAAATACTTGGTATTTCTACCTGGTTGAATTTCTCTTTTAATATATCCCTTTTCTTCTAATGATTTTATTACTTTTGAAACTGTGTCATCCCTAGTAGTTGACAATGCTTTTTTTAACGATACATAACTTGGATACGCATATTGTTTTGTATTGTTGTAAAGTAAAATTAAATAAACATATATCAACTTTTCATTTTTAGTAAGAGATTGATCTTCGTAAGTTTTAGCCATTGAATCATATTTATTGATTTCTCTACTCAATTACCCCACCTACTCTATTAAGTTTTTAGAAAACTCTATATCTATGCTCATTTCTAAATACTTAGTAAGCTTTTTTAGTGCTTTTATTACTGTTACCGTACCAAAATGACAATCATATAAACCTGCGTACTTTTTACTTTCCTTCGTTTCTTCAATATCACCAACAAATATATTAAAATCTTTACCATTTACTTTTATATCAACTAAATATCCACTTTCTAAGCTTGAACCATATTCATTAAAGTTATCATTTATATGTCTGTCTAATTTATCACTATCAAAACTAATACATTTTAAATCTTCCATATCGTCAACCTCCCTACTCATTTGCATCCTCGTAAACTTCGATACCCAACGAAGACTCTAAGGAATTAGCCAATTTTCTAAGTGCTATTATTACATCAACTGTATGATATTGTTTTTCTGTAATGCACGATTTTTTTTCAAGTTCATCAGATACTTCACACTCACCAATATGTACCCTAAATTCTTTTCCACTTATTTTTATATCTACATAGCTCCCTACTTCTGTAAGCTCTATTGCATCTTTAAAATTAATCATAATTCATCTCCTCCCTTATGATATTAAAATTCTAACCCTATGTTATTAATGATCCATTGGTCAACTTGACTTCTAATAATAAGTAATCTATTTCCATTTTTAATTTTAGGGAAATTCTCTCTGTGAACTAATTCATATGTTTTATTTATGCCTATTTGGTATTCTTCTGAAAATTCTTTAGGTGTCATAAACATTTTCTTTTTATGATCTTTGAATAATGGTATAACTTTACATTCCTGTACTTGTTCCATGTTTCATTCCTCCTATTCGTCGTTATCACTGAAAAATAAATATTCAGGTGTTGTATTTAATATTTCAGATAGTTTTAACATTAAATTACGGCTTGGATTACCTTCTCCATTTTCCAATTTACTTAAAGTTGTTCTGCCGATATTAGCTAATTTACATAACTCATCTTGAGTTAGATTTTTTTTTAATCTAGCTATTTTCAAATTAAGTCCCATTTATAAACACCTCCGCTACTCATTTGTTTAGTTGTAATTCAATTTTACTACTCATATGTTTAAAGGTCAACTATATTTTTTATTTTTTTAAACAATTGTTTAGTTTTTGACTTTATAAAATTCTCAAAAGGGTTTATAATCTAAGTGAGGTGATAATTTGAAAACTGGAGAACTAATTAGAAAATATAGAAAGAAAAAACAATTAACTATGAAACAACTTGGTGAAAAGATTGATGTATCTGAGCAAGCAATATCACAATATGAGCGAGGACTAAGAAATGTCAATTTAGAAACTTTGATTAAAATAGCTGAAGCTTTAGAAATCCCTTTATTTTTACTTACTAAAAAGGAACTAGATATACCAGGAATAGGTAAGATAAACCCAAATTATGATTTAATTGAAGAGGAATATTTTCCTCAAGATTTAGTTAAACATTATGAAAAAATAATTGATCATGAACGTAAAATACATGCAGAATATATAGCCAGTTTAATATTAACTTTAAAAAGAGATGTAAAAGTTTTGCAACAACGTATTTATGAAAATGAAGAATATTTAAAAATCCTTATATCTGACACTAACTATACTTTAGATAATTTTTTAAAAAAAATTGAAGATGAAGAAAATAAGGCTCAAGAATATTTAAATATTACTATAAATAACCCTAAAAAACTCGATGATGTTGAAAAAAAGTTAATTGATAAGTTTGGTGTTGGTAAAGGTATGCATAATAGAAAAAAGCCAGATTTAAAACAGACTGATAAATAACCGCAATGACTGTATTGTTAAATAAGCTTCAACTACAATAAATAATCTAGATAAAGAGTTTGGATTTCCCCACAAGTGGAGAAAGAAATAATAAACTTCAACTACAATAAGCAATTTAGATTGGTTTAATCTTCGGATGTCGGTATTAGCTATATCTAATCACGATAAACTTCAACTCCGATAAATAATATAGATTAATAAGTTTTGTAGGTACTGCGATTATTTTCATAGTAACTACAAATTTTTAAAGAAAGTATATGAATAATATTAGCAAATAAAATAGCTAATTTTACTAGGAATACAATTTAATACATATGAAAAGGTGGGATTAATATGAGTAATACTATATTTGAAAATATAAAAAACATAGATGAAAATGGTAATGAATATTGGAGTGCTAGAGATCTTCAAGATGCTCTTCAATATAAAGAATTTAGAAATTTTGAAACTGCTATAAAAAAAGCTATTACAGCATGTGAAAATAGTGATATCAATGTATCCGATCATTTTGTTGACGCCAACAAGATGATAAATTTAGCTAAAGGTGCAATTAGAGAAGTTAAGGATTACTTTCTTTCAAGATATGCTTGTTATCTAACTGTTCAAAATGCAGACCCTAGAAAGAAAATGGTAGCTTTAGCTCAAAGCTATTTTGCTATCCAAACTAGAAAACAAGAACTTTCTGAAGAATTTCCTAAATTATCAGAAGATGAAAAAAGATTAAAGCTAAGAGGAGAAATGAAAACTCATAATAAAATGTTAGCTGCTGCTGCTAAAGATGCAGGTGTAAAAACTCCTATAGAATATGCTATTTTTCAAAATCATGGATACAAAGGATTATATGGTGGCTTAGACAACAAAGATATAAAAGCTAAAAAAGGATTATCTGAGAAGAAAGATTTACTAGATCATATGGGTAGTACTGAATTAGCAGCTAATCTATTCAGAGCTACACAAACAGAAGAAAAATTAAGACGTGAAAATATACAAGGAAAGCATAAAGCTAATGAAACTCATTTTGAAGTAGGTAAAAAAGTTAGGCAAACTATAGAAGAACTTGGTGGTACTATGCCAGAAGAACTACCTCTACATGAAGATGTAAAAAAGATAGAAAGAAAAATAAATAAACTAAATAAACCTAAAAAATAAGCTAACCCCAGGAGCAAAGGAATTCTTGGTTTTACAACCTACTCCTATTCAGGAACCCAGCTTTAATCCTTCTCGAGTTAACTTATTTTTTATAATGATATAGTATATCCAATGATTTTGTCAATTATGACTATAGATTATAAATTTTAAAGAAAGTAGGTGATAATATTGGCAAATAAGCGTGCTAACGGTGAAGGTTCTATTAACAAATATATAGTAAATGGAGTTCAAAAGGGTTGGAGAGCTTCAATATCTGCAGGTAGAGATGAAAACGGAAAACTAATTCGTAAACAGTTTTATGGGAAAACCCAAAAAGAAGTAAAACAAAAGCTAGAAGATTATAAAAAAGACTTAAGCCTTGGAGCTTTACCTAGTGATGATAAATTAACTTTAGAGCAATGGTATTATACTTGGTTATTTGATTATAGAATAAAAGATTTAAAACCTAAGTCATTTGAAAAATATGAAGGTATATATAGAAATTATATCAAAGATACTACATTAGGTAAGATAAAGCTAAAAGATTTAAGAGCTACTCATATACAGCAATACTATAATAAGCTTCTTGATGATAATAAAAAGCCGGTATCAACTATAAAAGGCTTAAATACTAGACTTAAACCATGCCTTGCAGAAGCTGAAAAACAAGGATACATACAAAAGAATTATTGTAAAATGGTTACTTTACCAAAAGATAACTCAACTAAAGAAATTAAAGTACTAACTCCAAGCCAACAAAAGCTATTTATTGAAGCTATAAAAGGTCATAACCTTGAGGTATTATTTCTTGTTGCACTTGGTACAGGACTAAGATTAGGAGAGCTATTGGGATTAAAATGGAGTGATATAGATTTTACTAATGGTACTTTAACAGTTAATAGGACGTTACAAAGAGTCACAGAGATATCAAGAGATGGTAATAGAGAGTCTAAAATTATTGAGCAATTTCCTAAAACTAAAAATTCTATAAGAACTATACCTATACCTCAAAATATAATTTCAAGGCTAAAAGATCATAAGGTAAATCAGAATAAAGATAAATTAAAACTCGGTGAAGCTCATTTTAATAATGATTATGTATTTTGTGATAACTTAGGTTATCCAATAGATGATAAAAGACCGGCTAGAAATTTAAAAAGTATTTTAACTAAGCTCAATATTGATCCTATTAAATTCCATGGATTAAGACATACTTATGCTACTAGATTATTTGAAGCTAATGTTCCTCCTAAAACAGTTCAAGTATTAATGGGACATTATGATATTAGTATAACTATGGATATTTACACTCATGTAATAGAAGAAAAGAAGTTAGAAGCTATAGAAGAGCTTAATAAGATATTCATATTATAAATCATTTTATTATTGCTTAATTATCAATCAAAGAATATAAATAAAAGAACTCAATTTTAAACTATCTTTTATTTATATTCTTTCTTTTTATGAATTATTTCCTCATTATTATAACCTCTGAGTCTTTTTTCCTATTATCTCTATATATTAAAGTTAAATCATTTACTTCTATCTCAATAACATGTTCAATTAGATTTATTCTTTGTAATTTTATTTTATAAGGCTCTTTTATACCTTTTAAAAATTTATTTGTAGTTAATTTTCCTCTGTATATATAATCCAGATCCTTATCTGTTATTAAACATATTGGTTTTCCATTTTTTCTTAATGAAGCATGTTCTTTTAAAATTATAGACTTAAATATATTGATATCTGTTATAATATTAGAACCTTCCTGATAAGAACTTCCTAATTTACATGAATACAATATGATATTGTATATATTTCTAGGTTTCCACTCTTGTGATAAGCTTAACCCATCCTTCACATAGTTCAAATGATCTCTATAAAAATTTGAAATTCTTTCAATTTGTTGTTTAAAATCTTCTTGGTAGCTTAATAATCTTGTTTTACTATAATATCCGAAAGGTTGTGAAACATTTTTACATTCTATAAAATATAGATCCTTATCTAAATTAAATAAAACATCACATTGATACACTTCTCCTCCTTCATGGTATTTTTTTAAAGAACAATTCTTAATTTCAGCTTCATCTAATATTTTTTTTACAAAAAACTCAAAATTTTCACCTTTAAATGATATGTCCCAATTCTGTGAAGAAGCTAGTTTTAATACCGATGTAGCTCCAATCATACATCTACAAATTGATGGAATAATTATTAACCTATCTTCTATTTCTATTATAGGTGATGCTAGTATATCTCTTGAGGTTTTATTAAATTTTAAAGAATTCAATATTTTATCTACATACTCTTTATCTACCCCATGATTCTCAAACTTTGCTCTTAAAGATGCATAATTTGTAATAATAACCCAACTCTTTAAATCACTTTTATTTTTAGGCTTATTATTTCTAATAAAATTCTTTGAAATCATCCTTATAACTGCATATGCTCTCATCCACTGATTTAGTGGAACTTGATTTATTTCTGTATTAAAGTCATTAACTTGTAAATACGTTTTACAATATTCTTTATCTATAAATTCACCTTCATCCAAATATCCTTCTGGAATAAGTCTCTTCTCCTTAATATCACATTTAAAATTTTTACCTAGAGTGTTAAATTGCGTACTTAAATGTTCAGAATCAAATCTGAAATCCATTAAATCACTTTGGAGTATAGCTTTAGTATCTTTTGTTTCACTAATTACTTTGTTGTCTTTTATATTTAGTGATATGTATCCAAATCTCCACTTTTCATGCACATCATTAATTATTCTTAATACATCTACAAGGTCATTATGATTCATAGAAGTATAAATATACTTAGTTTCAATTTGTTCATCTATTGGACAATGATTAAATTTTTTTTTATCATTATAAGTATATTTATAAAACAATATTGCATAAAGTGCTTCAGAGGCATTTTCTATATATCTATCATGCATATCCGCAACTTCTTTAGCATTTAGCTGATGTAAGTTCCTTATACCATCTTTATCTTTCTTTCTAAAATCTATATTTATCAAATGGCTTGCATAATAATTATCAGTTGTATTACTTAATATTCTTAATGAATTTTCTATAAGAATTAGATACGCAAATAATTTATATCTATCTGGTATTGATTTTATATCTTTATGAATGTCTTTACTATAAAAATCACTATATAACTTATTTAGTATATCCCTATCCCTCTTAAAATCATCTATAAATTTTCTTTCTGAATCATTCTTTATATTTGATTTGATTTTAGATAAAGATTCTTCTACTAAAAGATTATATCTATCATTTGATACTTCATGAGTATTAACGCATACGCCACTTACTTTTAACGCTTTTATAGCTAATTCTATACTATCAACTGATATAGTTTCTAATGTACTTATAAACTTTTTTTTATCCTTAGTATATTCAATTATATCTATCATTAGTTTGTATTCATTCTTAAACTCATACTTATAAATCTTTTTCGACATAAAATTCTCCCATTTTTTTAATTTAAAATATTCATTTATGTTATAGTTCCTAAATCCCTGTGTGGTTGTGTTACTATTGTGTTTTTTTATAATAAAAAAGGAATTACTTAATTTTTATAATTAAGCAATTCCAATCTATATAGCTTCTACAAAGCAATTATTGGTGGAGACGAATTGCAAGAATAATACCCACGATTAATATATCTAATATTTTGTTGTTAATTTAAATATACTTATATATTATCTCTAATTTATTCAAATTCAACTAGCATTTCATATTCTTTATTGTTAGCATCAGTTATGTCATAACCTTCTTTATTATTTCTATAAATCTTTTTTACACTCTCATATAATTTATTTACAAACTGCTTATTGGCAGCAAGCTCTGATTTTATTGAATGTGGATTATTTGGTATAGGTGCTAACTCTTTCATATTTAATATTATAACATTATCTCTTAAGTTCTCTAGTTCTTCCTTAGATTCTAGATCTATATTAGATAGTGCTAATGATGCTTTCATATCACCAAATGAATTTGTCATAACAAAATCTCCACAGAATCCTGCGTCAGCTTGACCTGTAGCTACTTTATATAATATTTCCTGATGGTAGTTATCCTTTTCTAATTTTAAGTCCTTTTCTATATCTATACCATGAATTTCACTTAAATAGTATTGTTGGTATCTAAAACTTGATTCTGAGTATTCTTTCCCCGTTAATACAGTTTTATTCTTTAATTTACTAAAATCAGTTATACCACTATCTTTATTAACTATTATGATTCCACTGTAATTAGTTTCATCATTTATTACATCTTTTGCGAATGCTTGCATATATTCTTTTTCAGAATTTATCTTAGCAAATTGTCCTGGTGCACTTTCTACTGCATCAAATTTACCATTCCTTATATCATCCTCATACGTTTCTCTATTCATAGGAACAACTTGTATACCCGTATAACCTAATTTTTCTAAATCAACTTTCATAGTATTCCATATTTCTGAAGATAATAATCTTGCAGTTTGGCTATCAAAAAAGTTTAATCCATAGACAAATGGATTTTCTCCTACTGGAGCTTCTGTAGGCATTACAATATCTTGGTTACTTAAGTATCTACTAGACACATAGAATGTATTTACATTTTTTATATATGTATTTTTTACTTCTAATGAATTTCCATCTAATTTGTATATTATAGAATTATCTTTCTTTTCATTAGAGTATCCATTTAAATCAAGACTTACTTTATACCATAATGGATTTGATGTGTCTATAACATTCAATTTTGTTCCATAATCTAATGTACCCATTGATTCAAGATCTTCACTTGCATCTTGTCTCATATTAAGCTTTGTAGCTGTTACTGTAAAGATACCTGTACTTTGTTGTGGAATTAATTTTTCTAAACTATCTATCTCTCTATTTGATTCTCTTAATTTTCTATTTAATTTATCTATATCATTTCTTAATAATTGTATCTCTTGATTTATTTCTAACACTTTTGTATCTGCTACCTTTTCATTTTTTGAGCATCCTACCGCTCCTAATGCTATTACCGTACTTAGTGATAAATATGCTATTTTTCTCATTAATTTGTTCCCCCTATTTTCTGTCTTTGCTCATTTATTATAAATTCTAACCAACATGTATTATTAGCTTGTGATTTATCAAATAAGAAATCTCTTATTTGTCCTACATGCTTAATTTCTATAATACCATTTCCACTAATTTCATTATGTGCAGCATGATTTCTTAAAAGTTTTATATCATTCTCTTTTAATACATCCAAGAAATTCTCCCATGTTTTACTTTTATGCTTACTTAACCAACCTACCATATTACCTAAAGTTCTATTCATTGGATTTCTTAAATAACTTTTATTAATGCACTTAGCTAACTCTGCTTCTAGTAACTTACTATACATAATGTAAATACTTGAGTAGTCGTATAGTTTCATACTTCTACTATTTGTACTCATTCTATACAGGTACTCCGCTGTTCTTAAATAGCCTAAACTAACTTCATCTAATTTATCTTCATATTCACTACATAAATCATATTCATTGTTATGCTTATATTCAGAATTTACTTTATCTATTAACGTAGGTACTATCTCTTCTAAAATATCTAACTTAGTTTTAATAGTCTTATTAAATTCTGAAATTAATGATTGTTCTAAAGTATTAATTCCCTTGTTTATTTCAAACGGATTTTTATTTATACTTTCTAATTGTTTATTAATATAGTTTATTTTTAAATTTAAAGTATTGATTATATTTGCATCAAAATTGTTTAATGCATTATTCATACTAGTGTTATTATCTTTTACACTCTGACAAATTCTAGATACTTCATTTTCCATTTTTAAATAAACATTATCTATACTTTTACTCATATTTTTCATTTCATTTTCTATGAAGGATTTAAAATCATCCATTTGATTATCTCTTCTAATAACATGCTTTACTAATTCATCTAACACCTTAGCGTTATTGTTTACTATATCTATATAACTTTGATTAGTATAAATACTTCCTCCAGGTTGACCAGTAGATATACTTATAGCTTCTTTAATAAGGTATTGTTCAGATTTTATTTCTTCTAATCCAAGATAACAATCCTCAAGCCTTAAGTATATATCTTTTGCAATTTCAATAGATAGTTTAATCTTATTTATTTTCTTTTCCTCTGGCTCTTTTTTTATATTCCTGATAGAGTGTTTTAGATTATCTATGTCCCTTTGAATTTGATCTAGAGCTAAATTAATTTCATATGAATGATCTTTTATTTTATTAATTTCTGATATAAATGATATATCTGAATTATATGCATTACTTAATATATCAAAGTTTTTATTTGTAACTAAATTTAGTCTAGATTTTGTTGTATTAAGGTGCGTTTCTAATTTATTTATTGCTTGTACTTGAAGTATATCTTCATATCCTTCATGCTCAAGCAATTCTTTATATTCGTATACACTTTCTCCTATTATAACAGGATTACTTATTGATCGTGGTAATTCTTGTATTTGTATATTATCACCTTTATCATTTTCTTGTTCTGAATTAGGTTGTTGTTGTTTATCTTTTATTTTTTTTACAACTACAATTGATATTAGTACTAGCATTACACCTATTACTACAACCATTATAGGTATAATATTGCTTCCAACATTTAACTCATATACATCTTTTTTGTAGTTAGTCAAATTAACTTCTTTTGATAATTTTTCATTACCATCTTTGTATACAATAATATTGTATATATGTCCTTTTTTTAATGGTATACCTTCCCCACTTAGTTTTATTGGTGATTTTCCATCTACAGATACTTCAATATTATCACTACTTTGCTTTACTACTAGATTTACTAAATTTGACTCAATAAAAAAGATAAATTCCCTATTATCTTTACACTTTAGGAATTCAACATCATATTGTCTAAATAATTCGGGATATGTACTTTCATTTACTATATCTCTTGAAATATTACTTTGCTTATTAACTATATCTTTTACTTTATTAATATTCTCATCTGTTATCAGTTTTGGTAAAGTAAATCCTTCTTGTACATCTAATATATATAATTTATAGCCTTTATATTCTTGCTCTTTAGCAAATTCTTTGAAGTCACTTATTGATAAGTTTTCTTTGTTGCTAAATCTACTAATTTCTTGGCTAATATTAGATTCTCCAAAAGAAATAACACTAAAAAATTGAATTATTAATAATGTTGAAATCATAAGTTTTACAATTTCCTTTTGTTTTAATTTCGTAAACATGTATCTCCTCCTTTTTAAATATTTTGATAATCAATTACATTATATAATAAATATTCTATATTTTGGAATTTATCTATTATATTAGCCATTTTTCTTGTCATTTGCATTAATTTCATTAGTTATTTTTCTCCTATATGTAGTAATATCTAAGTCATTAGTTTATTTTATCATCAACAAAAGAAAAGACCACATTGAATATTACTTCAACGTGGTCTCTATATACTATTACTTCTTTAACATAATCACTTATAAACTTCTTGCATTCTGGTAAATTTCTAGTTAAAACAAAATCTTTAAACTTACCAAACATACTTCTAATTTGGTCTTCTGTTATATCTACTAGATGGTAGGAATAATACTCACGATTAATATTATTCTATTCTACTTTATAATCTAATTTAGTTATAATAATTTATCCATTTTTTATTATTTGGTACACATATCATATCTATTTGATAACTATACTTCAATCCAGTTTTGCACCATATAGCAAAGTGTTCACAATTATTCACTAACAAATTATAACCTTGCTCACCTATATATTGTTTAGCTCTACTAATAGTTTCTTCTGGCGAATATATTTCTACAGGTTTTCTAAATACTGCTGGTAACGGTGGACCAAATCCGTTTATACTCTTTTTTATATATTTATCTATTGATGAACTATTAATATCTTTTATTTCTGGTTCGCAATCTAGTATAAAATATCTATTACTTGATTTATTAGATTCCATGAATTTTTTCATAGATGTCTTTATAATAGTGTTTTTACCATCTGATTTAGTGAAATGAATAACTTCATCGTCTCCTATATAAATTCCATAATGCTCATATACTACACCATAAAATGATCTTAAAACACCAATTATATCTCCAACTTCTGCTCTTTCTTTTTTATCAAATTCTTCTTTTCTTTTCCTACTTCTTAATGTTTTTGAGCTGGTTAAAGTATAATTTACTTTTTCTATAATTGAATCTGCCTCTTCTATTTTATCTATTTTATTACATATATCTGCAACTTTCTCATCTCCCCTTCTTTCAAAAACTTCAAACGAATCTTCTACTACATCACCTAGTGCATCTCCTAAATCCTGTGCCTTTTCTTTTATCGCATCTCCTAATTCTTCTGCTACATTAGTTAATTTATATTCTAAATCCGATTTTACTTCTTTTATTGTATATTTTAAATCACCTAACCATCCTAAATTTCTCATTATAAATCAATACCCCCTATTAATAAACGTTATGAGTAATAATTATACATTTTCTACAGTATACCTCCTTATTTATTATAACTTTATCTTACAAATTCTCTTATTTTATCTCTAATTATAGTAATATGTAGATTATGAGTTATCTCATTGTCAACAAAAGAAAAGACCACATTGAATATTACTTCAATGTGGTCTCTATATACTACTACCTCTTTAACATAATCACTTATAAACTTTTTGCATTCTGGTAAATTCCTAGTTAAAACAAACTCCTTAAACTTGATAAACATACTTCTAATTTGATCTTCTGTTATATCTACAGATACTACATCATCACTTTCTACAGATAATTCATTTATTTTTAATTCTAAATTTAGCTTTACTTTCTCTAATTCATCCAACTTATTTTTAAGTACATTATTTACTATACCACTCATTATAGCATTAAGTATATTTTCAATTTCCTTATTTACTTTCTCTAGTTTATTTCTAAGGTTAGTTAACATTTCATGATTATCATTAGATTTAGTTTTTAGTCTTTCATTTAGTGCCTTACTTAATACGGGTATAGCTTCATCATTTAATATATGCTTTTCTAACTCTGTAAGAACAAATTCTTCTAAATAATCTCTTTTTATCTCTTTATTCTTACAATCTCTCTTTTGTTTCCTACATCCACATCTATATGAAATGTAGTCATTCCCATATTTATCTTTTCTTTTATTGCCTTGATAACTATATCCGCACTCTCCACAGCGAATCAAAGATGTCAAAAGGTAGAATGTAGTTGCTTTATGGGCTCCTGGTGCTTTCTTTCTTCTCTTTATCATTTCTTGTGCTTGTTGAAATAAATCATTATCTATTATTTGTGGCATTGCTCCATTTATCCTAATTATCTCATCTTCACTTTTCATCTTATGACCATTTCTTTTTCCATTTACACCTTTTCTTTGTGTTTTATTAAATACATATACACCTGTATACTTTTCATTAGTTAATATACTGTATAAACTATTCTTTCCAAACTTTTTATTTTCTCTCTTTGTTCTATAGCCAAGCTCATTAAGTTCATCTATTATTTGACTATATGAATATCCATTAACATATCTATCAAATATAATCCTTACTGCTTGAGCTTCTTCTTCATTTATAATATAGGTTTTATCAGGTGCAACATCATACCCTAATGGAGGTGTTCCGCCTAAATGAGTTTGATGCTTAAGGGCAGATTCTTTTAACCCTTTCATAACTTCACGACCTAAATTTTTAGAATAATATTCAGCCATCCCTTCTAAAAGAGATTCCATTATCACAGATTCTGGAGATCCATCAAGCCTTTCTAAAACACTGACTACTCTAATTCCATTACACTTTAACTTATGTTTATACTTTGCTGAATCATACTTATCTCTAGAAAACCTATCTAACTTATGAACTATTACCATAGATATACCTGTTGTATCAGCTTCACAAAACTTAATCATATTTTGAAACTCTGGTCTTTTATCTGATGTTGCGGATTTAGCTCTATCTGCAAATACCTTTACTATTTTTATATTATTCTTATCTGCGTATTCATTTATTGCTCTTAATTGAGCGTCAATTGATTCGTCCCTTTGATTATCTGAACTAAAACGTGCGTATACTACTGCTCTATTCATATTCTACATCTCCCTATTTTATTAAGTATTAGTTATCTCATATATTTATTTTTGATTATAATTTAGTAAAGAAATCACTAAATAATAGTGATTTCTTTACTATTTAAAATTTTATCTGTCTGTATAACTAAATAAATCTTTAGTAAATTTAACATTTTCTCTCACTTCTAAGTCATTATTTACTTTTATAAATTCTTTATTTTCAAATGGTGAAAAATCAAACTCTAGATGAACACCTTCAATCCTTATACTTTCCAAGTACTCTATAAATGAAATCAATAATAATAGATAATCAACCCATTTTCTAAAATAAAATCTTTCATTTGGTATAAATTTAATTACTCCCATCTCACCCATATAATCAATAAATTTAGGTTTTATACTCATCACTTCTATCAATTCATTAATTGCTCTTACCATGTCCTTACTTGAATCTACATATACCTGTGCATCAATAGATTCAAAATTATAACCTCTATACATAAAAAATTCAAAATTTATCTTATTCTCACTAAATAATCTAACTATGTTTATCTTACTTTTTCCTAAGGACGTAGTCGTATCAATTTCTAATTCTTCTATTATCTTATCTGTATCATCGACCTTTAAATCAAAAATTTCTTTATCTATTATTTTTTTATTATCTTCATCATAATATTTACATGTTCTTGATTCATTTACTTCACAAATATTTACATTAATTAAATCCCAATTCTTTTTACCATGTTTATCTAAGTAATGTACTATTTCTGCATAACCATTTACTCCATAAAAATCATCTATCGTTAAGTTTTCTTTATTTAATAAAGCTTTTGTTTGTTCTATTATTTCATTAACTAACTTTGACTTATTTATTTCACTACTGCTATAGTGTTTATTGTAATATGTCATTTTATAAATACCATTATTCTCTAAATATATCATTGGGAATGATATTTCAAACTCTTGTTCTTTGGTATACTTATTTGACCATCCTTTAAGCCACATATCTAGTTCTATTTTTACTCTACCCTGTGGTTTTAATATATTTTTACTTGTTGTTATTATTACATCGCTTCCATTTGTACCTAAGTTAATATTTACTTCTTCTATAGTATTTTCTCTTGTATACTCTTCATGTATTTTTAACCATGCTAATAATTCTTTTCTCTTTTCTTTTGTTATTTCAGTATTCATAAACTTCTCCTCCAATTTAATTTATTTTAGTTTTTATAAGTGTAGTAATTACATATGAGAGATAGTAGTTTTCTACTATCTCTTTATTTAACAATTAGAATCTTCCATCATCTTTACTAATACATCTACTATACCTTTTTTTATATGACTTACTTTTCTATCTTCATCTATATTGTTGGAATACTTTATTCTACTATAATCTTTTGAATATAAATCCTTCCTTTTAATCTCTACCTTGTGATATCTAATCATACTCATATCCATCCTATATATAATATCTATCTATAAATTAATTCGCTTCATTAATATGTTATTTATAAATTAATCATCTCTTCTTCACCTGGTATTACTATCTTGCTATCTCTACTTGACTCCCACATAGTAAATCCACAATCAAATAATTCTTTATTAAATGAAGTATTTCTCTCTTTGTTAGGATTACATTCAACCATATATTTACAATCTAAATTCCACCCAATAAACTTTAATCCTATTTCATCATATTGTTTTATATATTCTATAAAACTAGATACCAATTCTAAATAATCTCCATCAGATACAAGATTTATCTTCCTTATCGGTGTGAAAAATAAATCTAATTCTAATCCATTTATAAATACTAAACTAGGTTGTATATCTAACTGCGATAAGTATTCTAGAAACTCATACACATTCTCATTGTTAAATTCTAAGTTAGCTCTAAGTCCATAAAAACTATTACCTTGTATCTTTACTAAGTCAGATTTTACATATCCCATTTCAAATAGCATATTTACAAACTGTGGTGCTATTGCATTTAAAGATTTAACTAACTCTTTATACTCATCCGAACCTAAGCATATATTTTTTCCATCTCTTTTTGCTCCATTTAATACTTGCATTATTTTACTTATCATATCTATTTACTATCCTTTTCAAATTATTTTATTAGTCATATCAACATTACTTTGGAATTACAAATTCATATTTATCTAAAATCAACAAGTGTAGTTCCTTCATATCCTCTATATAAATATTTATCTACTGTAGCTTTTACTGTTTTATCTAATATCTCACTTACTTCAAATCCTCTTTTAACATCTAAACATTTGCCTGTAGCTGCCTCATATATCTTATGTATCTCATTACTATCATCAAATGAATAAGGTATCTTTTTCACAACAATATGATTACATTGAGTTTCAAATACAAGCTCTAAAAGTGTTACACCTTGTTTTGATCCCCACTTTGCATTTCTAATTATTCTAATATCTCGTATTATTGAATTTACAGTACTGCCTTTCTTTAATCCTGAGTTATTTTGTACTAATGGTTGTATATATTTACACATAAATTTTTCCTCCTCAATATTTTAAATTTATCACCTATTATCAATATATAATAATTGTCAATTGATAATAGGTGACTAATTTTATGGTTATATTTAGTCTTACTTTGATATAATTATTTTTCGTTCTTTGCCTTTAACTATTTGTATACTAATACCTATATCCTGTAAATTACTCTTTATTTCATTTAACCTTCTACTTAAAGAATTAGCTGCTTTTGGCCATCCACTGCTACTTACATTAATATTTTCTTCTTCAGCTACCTTTATCAATTCTTTTAATAGCTCTGTACTTGTACCAGCCCACTTTCTATTAGATTCCATAAATTTAATTATTGCCTCTCCTACTGGATTTGATTGTATAGCTTCATAATTCGAATCATTTTGATTGTTTAAATAGGCCTTTAAAAATACATCTCCTCCTATACCAGATACTTCTGCTATTGCATATCCCCATCTAGTAAAATCAGTTAATCGCCCTAAATCCTTTAACTTTATACTTTTATATTTATTCATTGCTTTTGATATAATCGTAAATATCGCTCCTAAAATTTTAGGCATATCTTCTTCTATCCTCTTATTTAGTTCATTTTCTCCAATACGTTCACTTGAAGGTATTCTTTCTAGCTCGAATAATATACATCTATCTAGTAAATCTGGTCTTGTTGCTACTACATTTATTCCATTTAATACTATACCTTTTTTAAAATACATTACCTGTTGTTCTGAATCAGTGTATAATTTACGCTTTGCATATCCACCACCTGTAACTGCTGTGCAAAGTAAATCACTAATATCATTTGATATTCTATCTATATTATCGAAACATATTAAGTATTGATTACTTAATGTTACTGCCAAATCATCAACTGTTCTGGGTAATGATGTTGTAGGTACACTAGATGGATCAACAATATTTCTAATTAATTTCATAGTACTTGTTTTTGCTGAACCTTTCTCTCCATGTAAGACACATATTGGCCTTTGAATATTATCTATAAATAAAGATACTAATGCTATTTTTTGTAATATTAAATGATTCGTGTCCTTATATCTAAAGTATTTATCTAATATATCTAGACTCTCATGTTCTATCGGTCTTACTTGCTCCTTCATACTAGTATTAGAATCAAATATGCATTTTGGATTAGTAATTATTGTCCATCCATCTTTACTTATCTTTACTACTTCTCCCTTGTTATTCATTAAATCGTAATAAATATTTTCATCTATAACACTACACCTTTTTCCAATGATAACTGGATCTTTTAGCATACTTTTGGCTTTTATTAAGTTTACTGCTTTACCTATATTTTCAGTACTAGGCATTCTTTTTGTTTTACTATAGTACTCTAACGTTATCCAACGCTTAAATTTATCACTTCCTGCATTTAAATGGCTTATTCGATTATTTATATTTAACTTAACATACACTTCATCCATATTAGTTCTGTATATATCCAATTTATCGGCAATTCCTAATATTATTTCTTCTTGTGTTTCTTTTGTTTTATCCTTTTCGGCGATATTGTCGGTATTTTTACCACTATAATTTATTCCATATAACTCTTTTAATGTGTTCCAATTATTTTTGCTGCATGAGTCATGATGGCAGCCTGCATGTATATTACCATTATTGTATTCAATAACATAAGCTGATTTATCAGTGTGACGATCTTTAAATGGACATCTTTCTAGCACATATATTGTTTGATCATCCTCAATTTTTTTATGAGATATATTAATCCCAGCATTTATTAAACATTTCTCTAAGGTTAATCCATTATTATCTTTTCTCTTAGGATATATATTCACAATATTCTGTCTTTTTATATTGCTAATATAACCCAAATCATCTATTATCCTTTGTAAATCTTCTATTGATGAATATTTATTAGGATTACCTATATCTATGATGGCTGACCTTCTGTGTGGTCTATCCTCTGTATTAATACCTTTACAAGTCATAGTTCCATAAAATCTAGTTAATCTAGCTGGATTACCTGTAGTTATATCCACTTTAACCTTATCATTTGAAAACTTACTATCTAATGATTTAAGAAACATCTTTACTGTATTAACATTATCGACATTATTGACTATATCGACTCTTAATAGCAAATGCCAACCATTTCCACTACTTGCAGTAATAAATCCATCGACTCCCATACTTACTAAATATTTTTTTATATCTTCTAACATAACTTTAGCTTCGTTATGTTCTTCATCAGTAGATGATGTTTTTGATTCTCTTATAGGATCTAAATCGATTAATATAAATACATATCGTGCTATATCTTTATCTGATATTGATTTTCCACCTTTTGCAAATGTATTTGATACTTCAATGTCTAAATCAGATTTGATAGGATTAAGCGTTATATAAATATTGCACCTCCCATCATACTTAGCTAAATCATTTAAAAGTAATGTTTCATCATCATACCTTACAGCTTTTACTTTTCCATTAGGACTCATATATACAATATTCACCAATCCATGTTTTTCAAGTATTTCTGAGGTATCTTCAATATTAAATTTACAAAGTGCCATAATTCTTTTTACCATCTCCCTTTTTTAATATTATCAATATCGCCGTTATTGACGATATTGACGTTTTTTCTTTGTATCTCTGTTACAATTACATTCTACAATATTTTTAATTTTTTCCTCTATTAGAAAAAATCTGACTCACATTTTTTCCAATGATGACAAAAAAAATAGAAGGTTAATTTAAACCTTCTCATAATCATAGTTAACTTTTATTTTCATTACTATTTTTAATCTTTTTATTACTTTCTTGAATTGATGTCATCATTTCTTTGAATGTTTGCTTTGAAAACTCTTCCTTTAAGTTTTTTACATCAAATATATGTTTATAGTTATCTATTGATTTATACTTACCTTCTAGTGATACTTCTAACGATTCATCATTTAGTATAGAATCAATATTACATACGTTCATTTCTTTTACAACTTCATTATTTATATTATTAATTATATCTACTTCTTCTCTCCATTTTGTTGTAAACTCATTAAATAATTTTTTATATAAATTTACATATTCTAATCTTAAATTAATATCATCAATATTACTTAGCATACTTAAGTCAGATATCATTATTTCTTTAAGATAATGTATTGTATTTCCCATATGGCTATATAATTTTGTATTAAATGTTCTTTCTAGTAAGTATTCTAATTGTTCTTCATTTTCTTTATCTATATTTTGCCTTTCTTTTTTTATCAGTTCTACATATTCTTTAAAATCTTCAAATTTTAGTTGAGTTAAGCTATTCGTTCTAATCTTCTTAGCTACTGGATGTTGATAATACTTTAAAAGTATTAATATATTATCTATATCACATTTTTTTATTTTTGCCCCTATAAATTTTTTACTTGGTGTTTTAAATATATCAGCTATTTGCTTATATATTCTTGGACTATCATATGCCTTATCAAGTACATAATTCTCTCTATTTTTTTCATCATCCTTGTAATATATATCAAAATATCTTTTACCATGTATATATTCATCTATAATTTCATCTATAGTATAATACTGCGTACTATTAGCTTTAATATTCTCCGCATTAATACTATATTTATAATATATATCTGGCAATAATGAGTCATATATCTTTTTAGTTTCCCAACTTAAATTGTATTTTTTATATTTAATTTCATCATCTACAATTTCTTTTATCATTCTATCTGCATATATTTTCATAATATTTACTCCCATAATTATAGTGTAAATATATTATATTACTAAAATACTTATTTTCCCATTAATTGTAGTTAATTATAATTATTAATGATTAATTATAATTACTTTATTCCTTCCAAGAAATCTTTTCCTAATACTCCAGACTTAATAGCAAGCAGTATTAAATCTCTAAATAAACTCTCCTCGATATCAGTAGGTCTTGGAATTAGCTTATTAGGCCTGTCTAAGCAATCTTTATATAAGCATAATCTTATTTCGTATTTATCTAAAGCTTTTATGTATATTTTCTCTAATGCAAAAGTTTCTTCTCCATCAACTACTGTAACACTTTTTATTATCTTACAGTATCTAGTTTCTTTCTCAAATAAATCTTCTTTCTTAGCCATTACTTTTATCTCCTTTTCTATATATGTATAGATAATTGTAACTATCTATTGTCGGCACTAACTTAATAGCATAATTAGCTTCTTCCATCTCTATATATAGAACTTTCTCAAAAGAATAACCCTGTCCATCACATAATGAAACAAGGTTACTATAATTTTTTATCATATCAAACTGTATAAAATTAACTTCTTCTTGTATCTTCTTTAAAGATATTACACCATCCTTATCTAATTTATATATTAAGTCTGATGGGAAGAACTTGTTGCTAAGAGTTTCTCTACTATCGTAAAAGTCAAATCTTAAATTACCTAACCATAAATCTTTATCTATATCAAAAGATGCTTTTTCTTTTAATTCATAACTCATATAATTAACTCCTTTAATTAATATTCTGATGCTAATAGCATCGTTGAACATTCAGATTCTAATATTACAAATACTTTTAGATTATTCATTACTTCTTTACTTTTAATTATTGATGTCTTTTTATACTCTGGAATTTCTTGAGTATGCTCTATTTTAACTATCCCCTTATCTTTATCAATAATACTAATATTAAATACTTGTAAATAATCTAGTTCCTTTTTTAAATTAATTCTTTTTTCTATTTCATTCCACATAAATAATTGTATATCTATACCTATCTGTTCTTTGATACCTATAGTTATGTATTTTTTATCTATATTAAACATCCTTATTTCTCCTATACTTATATATAATTTAAATTTCTAGGGCTTTTAGGGAACTAAAACTTTTTATCCACCTTAGCCCTAGTTAGTTAAATAGGAACATATAAAAAGTCTTAGCTTCTATTCCTAAGCTAAGACTTCTTATATCTTGTTATTTTCTTTAAAACTAAAGTACCTATCTCTATCACCTACTATTATATGGTCAACTAATCCTATACCTAATATTTCACCACACTCTTTTAACCTTCTTGTTATATTTTCATCCTCTACACTTGGATCTATATTACCTGACGGATGATTATGAAAACATATTATGCTTGATGCATTACTTAACATAGCTACCTTAAATACTTCTCTTGGGTGAACTATAGCTGAATTTAAACTGCCTATACTTACTACTTGCATGTTAATAGGTTGATTCTTTGTATCCAAACAGACTACTATAAACTTCTCTCTATCACTATCTATTAAGAAACTTTTTACTAATTTATAAGCATCATAAGGATTAGTTATCTTTCTAGTTTCATATAGAACACTACTTTCTTTAACTACTTTAAGAGATACAATATCAACTCTTTTAGCTGGTATTTTCTTTTTTGCTTCCATTAGTATTTCCTCCAATTATTTCGTATTAATTAAGCATAAACTAAATCTGATTCAATTATTACTGCTATTGCTACTCCTGCTGTAACTCCTGCTAAAAACCATCCCATACTTATATTCTCCTAAATTATTTATTTGATCTATCTTTTGCTTTAAAATATAGTGCTATCCCACATCCTGCTCCTAGTATAAATAAATCTATTGGTGTCATTTAATCATTCCTTTCTATATAAAATCTATGTATACTTATATTTAATTGTCATTTAATAACTTATCTGTAGCTTCATTTTTTGTAATTACAGTAATTGAGTAATCACTAGATAATAAGTATAATGTTGAACTGTATTTATCAACATTATCTTCATATATTACGTCACTAAACTCTTCTACTAACCCCTTTAATACATTTACTTTTAAATACTCTACTTCTTCAATATCCTGAATTACACATACATATCCACCATCGTATGTTAATTTTCTATTATCTCCATAGGATTCATTTAAAATAGTGATAACGTTATCCACATTTTCAACGACTTCCTTTGGATATTCTGATAATGAGTTTAAATCTTCTTTCTTCCATAAGTTAATCATATTAACTTCCTCCTTTTAATTTTTTGCACTAAAAAAGAGATGTTGGTATTTATACCAACATCTCAATGTATTAGTTTTTATATTCCTATCTAGTAGGGTATCTATTTAATATAGATCAAGAATATAATATATATTTATAGTTTAATTAAAAACGATTTACATATAATATTATTTATATTTTGTTATTTATATTATTATTTCTTCAATATTTTCACTTATTAAATCACTTTCAAATTCAGTATAGTATAATTCACAATATTTACATTGATATTCATTAATTTCTTCATTAAGTTCCGTTTCTAATATATTTATCGAATTTAAATTTCTTCCACATAATATACAGTTTTTTGATATCAATCTTACACTACTCTTCTTATAAATATAGTTACTCAATTTATCTTCATGTAAGTTTATAATTATTATTGAGATTTTGTATATTATCCCAAATATAGCTTACATTCAGACTGATATACTACCCCTGTATCATTTCAATAAATTCTTCTACGTTATATCTTTTACTTTTACAATATAGATCAATAACTTCATTTACATCTAATTGTACTAATTTTATACCATCATCGCAATAAGGCTTCATAAAATCTAAATTAACATTACCTTGCAAATACGTTTTTGAATAATTTGGTAGTAAAAATATATTAAACACTTTTTGTATTTTATTCTCTTCAATATATTCCTTCAAAGAAAGTTGATATAAATATTGTTTAGATATATCTTCAATACCTGGATTTCCATTTACTTTATCATTACTTACGCTTAATTTGTAATACTTTGCATCTAGAACTAATAAATATTTCGTATTATTAATATTAACCACTGATAATATATCAGGTGTTAATCTATTTTTTTTCATTTCAATCTCATTTTTGTATTTAACTTCTGAATTACTATAATTATTTATATTCCATCTAGGTGCATTAATTCCAAATAATTCATATTTACTTATTTTACCCTGACTTATAAACTGATTATTAAATATATAAGCACATATTACTTCCCATACCCACTTAAAATTCCTAGTTCCATATAATTGTAAATTAGTGTTGTTTACTTCAGCCCTTCTTTCAATATAAGCTTGAATTGCATACAATACTCTTCTTTTTCTATCATTAAATTGAACTATAAGTTCTTTATTAATTTCATTATTTATTATATCTAATTCATCTAACTCATCTATAGTATTCTCGACATAAGTTAACTCATATCCTAGAATCTCATCTAATCCAGTTTGATTCAAGAATCTTATACAATCATTTATTATTTTACCATGTAACAAAGTAATAAACTTGTTATTGTCTACTTTGCTCATATTAGTAAATAAATCGGTATAAATCCATTGACTATCTATAACAATAGGATCTATTTGATCTATTGTTATATCCCAATTTATATCACCATTCCCGTTCAACTCAATATAATCTATCTCATTTTTATAAATTCCATATTCAATATAATCATCTATTAGAAAACTAATTATAGATATTAAATTATTTTCTAAAGATTCTTTTTCAAAATCTATGTGTTCAATATCACTATTATTTAAATTTTCTCTTTCACTAAAATCATTTAATAATCTTATTATATTTTTTAATACTATCTTTTTTTCATCTTCATTCATACATTCAGTATATTTTGGTAATACAAATATAATTTCTTCCCTTATTATAATTATTCCAATATATACAAATTGTATTTGATTTTTAGAATTGTACTTTATTATCTTTTTTTTTTGAAATTCTTGTATAATTTCATTTAATATTGTATTATTTACTTTTAATTTTATTCCTAAATCTTCCTCTGAGTAAATCTGAAGTTCTTTTAATATTATCATTTTTAATTACTCCTTTATTTCGAAAGGACTTTCTTCTTCACTCGCTATAGAGTAATTAGAACTTTCTTCTAAATCATATTCTATTTCTCTATAAGATTCAATTTTAAAATTAAATACATCTCCTGAATCGTATGCTTTGATTATATCCGAAAAATTTTGTACTTCAATACTAAAAAAATCTGATTTTTTATGCTTTAATATATCTTCATACAGGTACATTAATACTTTACTTTTAAAAATATTATCAAATTCAATATTACTTTGTTCACTCTTCATAATTTCTGATTCATTTAAGAAAAATGGTCCTAATAGCTTATCTTCATTAACTTTGATATCTTTCAACTTTCTATTAATTTCTGTTCTTACTGTATTCCATTCATATTTTGTATATCCACCTGATTCATTTTTTAATTTTATAAATTCACAATTACTCCCCTTTAAAAACTCCTGATTTTCATCTATTCCAATATATTCAAATGACCATCTTCTTTTAAATGCAGAATCCATCGGATATACACCTTGGTCTGCACTATTCATCGTTGCCCATATATACATATTGCTAGGTATATATAGCTCTTCAATATTTTTATTTAATTCTTTACATACATATTTTTTCATTTCATTAGACATACTTATCTTATATGTACTGTCTCCATTTAAATCTCTATCTAAAAGCTGGAATACATCGCCAAAAACTCCTGCTGGATTTGCTCTATTAATTTCTTCTATAATCAAAATATGTGGTATTTCGTTTTTTTCATCTTTTAATGCCTCTATTAGCACATTTAAAAAAGGACCTGGTACAAATTCATATGTAACTACTTCTCTTTCAATATTATTTTCTACTATAGTTTTGCCCACTGGCTTATATGATCCTACAAATTGAGAGTATGTATAATTAGGATAAAATGTTACCCTTCTAAAAAGTTTATCTAATTTATTTGACTGTATATCTTTTTTTAACCTGTAACTTTTACCAGTACCAGGTGCTCCAAATATTATTCTATTATAAGCTAAATTTAATTTTTTATTAAAATCACAAGATTTGTTAACCTCATCTTTTTTCAACATAGTCTTTACTATATCTAACTGATTACAAACATCATTTATTATTTTTTCCTTTGCAATATCTAGCTTATTCGTATATTCATTCATCATAATCCCTCCTTATTTATAAAAGATTTAATAAGTTATCATGCTTTTTATTTAGACTTAATATGCTTCTATCTTGTACTATTAAACTTGTCTCTATTAATAAACTTTTAACATAATTAAATGAATTTTGATGTTTCACTATTTCTAATTGGCCAATTTCTCCATTCCTGTATTGTTTTATATACTTATCTAACATTTGTATATATTCTTCACATTCATATTGATTTTGTAATGTAGTCATTATAAAGAACTCATTTTTATCCATATGCCTATATTTTTTTAAAAATTTAATAACATCTAAATAAATTTCTTCTCCATTAAATATTAAATTTAACATACTTATCATACTAAATAATTCATCTATCCTTTTCATCTCATTTGAAATATCTTCTTGATCTAGTAAAGATATTATTTGTCCTAACTTCAAATATTCAATAAAAACTTTTCCTTCTATTGTAAAAAAATTTACCAACTTAATTATACTATTTTTTTGTTCAAAACCATAATTACTAATATACCCCATTTTTCTTAGAAAAGGAACTAACATTCTCACTTTTGAGGCATCTAAGTGCTTACATGAATTTTCTATATCTTCTTGAATTTGCTTATATGTTTTTTCATATTCTATGTTACTATTTACCCACTGATATAACTCCAATATTTGGCTTTTTCTTACTTCAGTTAAGCTAAATCCTGAATTTGAACATCCTTCTAGTTTCATACTATTCTCTCCTCTTATATTAAGATCCATTATATATATCAAAACAGTTTCATACTATAAATATTTTTATATCTGCTTCCATTTGTAAAGAATATATATCATAATTGTATATTCTTTTAATTTTATAACTTTAATAATATTACTAATCTCAAAAAAAAATGGTATTATATAATACCATTTTAATCTAAATATTTCTTAATTTGAAGCGCTAAATTAAATGCTAAATTTACAGGAACACAGTTTCCTACTTGCTTGTATTGACTAGTTTTTGAACCTGTTATAATAAAATCATCTGGTATCGATTGTAATCTACAACACTCTCTTACTGAAGGAACTCTATTTTCTTCGTAATGGAAATAATTTCTATGGCCTGTATCTACTGTATGTGAAGGTTCTTCACTATTCATTCTCTGGAATGCTTTGTTATACTTTCTTATATTCCAATACTCTTCTGGTAAATCTTTAATACTGCCTCCATCTTTTATCATAGATATTATATTTATTGTTTGCTCCGTATGTTTAGTTGGTTCATGATTATATATCTCAGTACTATTATTTCTAATACTTTTTTGGAATTCCGTTAATTCAACATCATTGTAATATAAATTTTCTTCTGTATTACTTAACCTATCTAATGAAGGTAAATCTCCTAATGCTTCTTTAGTCGATATTTTATATCCCAAAGGCTCTGGAAACTCGAATTTTTTTCCATTTCTTAATCCTACAAAAAATACTCTTAATCTCTTTTGCGGAACATTATAATCTGATGCATCTAATACTTTGGCTTCTATAGTATATCCTAAAGCACCAAATCTTTCTTTTATATCATTATAGAACATACCTTTATTTAAAGTAAGTAAACCCTTTACATTCTCTATTATAAAGAAATCTGGCATGACTTCTTTTACAACTCTATAATATTCTAAATATAAATAATTCCTCTCATCTTCTACATTTCTAGTCCCAACTGTACTAAATCCTTGGCATGGAGGACCTCCTATTATTCCTGTAATATGATGTTTTAAAGTTATTTCTTTTATCATTTTTGTATCTAATAGCTTTATATCCATATTCTTTGCTATTTTATTTTCACGATTATAATTATATGTTTCTATAGCATCTTTCCATATATCTATAGCTAAAACACTTTCAAATCCTGCTTTTTCAAATCCTTGACTAAATCCTCCTAGACCACAAAATAAGTCTATTATCTTTGGTTTATTACTCATTATCTAAAACCTCCATTATACCTTTTGCTATTGCTTTTGCTAGTAACGGCGGAACTGCATTACCTACTTGTCTATATTGGCTAGTTCTAGATCCTAAAAATTCAAATTGATCATTAAATGACTGTAGTCTAGCAGCTTCTCTAACAGTTGGTATCCTATTATATAACGGATGGAAATAGTTACTATGTGCATTTCCAGTATCAATAGTCACAGAACAATCTATTTCATTTAATCTTTTATATGCAGATGAATGTCTATTACTTCTTTGATTTTCAAACAATTCTAATGGTATATCTTTCCAGTTTCCACCTTGTGGTACACATGCAATTCTGTCCTGAACCTTTTGCGCTGGATACTTTATAAGGTGATTCTTTATTGTGCTATTTTGATTTCTCAAGTATTTTTGATATTCAGTTTGCGGTGGTTCTTCTAATGAGTATACTTCTTTCCCCTCTTTTAAATTGTATAACTCACCTATAGCTTCTTTAACAGTTACTATTCCTTCCATCTTTTGTAAACTATCAAAATCAAATTCAATTCCATTTTTTAACGCAACAAAAAATGCTCGTTCTCTTCTTTGAGGAACTCCATAGTCACTTGCACTTAATACCTTAGAATTTATAGAATACCCTAGTTCTTTGAATATACTGTATATTTTTTCTTTTGCATATCCATTATTACTAGTTAAAATACCTTTTACATTTTCTATTAATACTGCTTTCGGTCTTACGATTTCAACAAACTTCATATATTCAAAAAATAATTTATTCCTTGGATCATCTTCTTCTTTCTTATACCTATTTGCCGCTGAGAATCCTTGACAAGGAGGACCTCCTATTATTATATCTACTTCTTGTATATTTCTAAATATATTAGGTATATCATCATTGTTTATTGTTGATAAATCAATGCACTTAGCTTGTGAATTCGGGAAATTATGTTGAAATGTATTTACTGCATCTTGATTTACATCTATACCTCCAAATATTTCATACCCCGCTAATTCAAAACCTAAGCTTATACCACCACATCCACAAAACAAATCTAGTACCTTTAATTTTTTCATCTGTTCACCTCAATTGTATTAGCATATATAGTCAAATAATAGTCATTTGTATCTAACTATTTCTATTATATTTATACATAAAATCTTGTATACTATAAATTATCTGGTATTAATTTTATATTAATTTCTTACCTTTGTAAATCTGTATAGTCACACAATATAAATTGTTATTCAATTTTTTATAAATTTTTAGTTAATTTCTTAATTTTTATAATTATTACTTTATTCAAATTGTTTAACAAATGATTCATCTAATTCTTTATATAATCTTAGTGATTTCTCTATTTCTATTTTTATATTTTCATATAGACTATTTGATATAACTTTTATTGATTTTACTTCTTCATCTGTTAGTTTAGGATATTTATACTTGCTATTATAAATATGATATTCTATTTTTAATTTATTTTTTTCAATATCTTTTTTAGGACAGACATTTACAAGGTGTTCTATCCAAGAATTATAGGTTCCATCAGCTTTTTTAGTTCTTTTGTTACACTTATTACAACAAGGAACTACATTACCAGGGTGGTGTAACCCACATTCACTTCTATTAAACATAAGTAAATGTTCAATTTGTAATTTATCATCAGAACCACAGTAAGCGCATGTATTATCAAAATACTTCTTTATATCATTCCAAACTTGCTTACCTTTTCCACTTCCAGTATTAAAACTTTCACCCCAGTAATACTCTCCTACTTTAGTTAAAAATGCTCTTACTGCAGTATTTGAAGAGTCTGAACTAGTGTTATATATAGCCATTATTTTTCTCCTTGTTTCTATTTTGTAAATTAAAAAAACCGTAATTAATACGGTTTTTCGTGGATTTCAATGGTGGAGACGAGGGGAGTCGAACCCCTGTCCGCAAGTCTTTTCCTCGTTGCATCTACGTGTGTAGCCAACTGTACTAAAATCTCGTCTCACACATCGCCCAGCGGCAGGCTATGTGCTTGACCAGTCCCAATTAGTCCGCTTTTGGTCGAGACACCCCAAAAGTAGTTCCCTGCATAAATGACGACCAGGCCTAGCCGGCAGGAGGGCGAGGCGGGTCGAGCAGCATTATTAAGCTGCTAAAGCGTAATTATCGTTTGCGTTTATTTTAAGTTCCCCAGTTTTTACGTGACCCAGAGTAACACGACACGCAGCCCCAAGTTCCAAACCCACGTCGAAACCTTTACGCCCCCGTGGTAAGTTTAAAGTCCTTGGACTGTTTTCGCAAACTTTTTTATTCACCATTTATATTAAGTTGTTCGTTGTATTTATATATTAATACTTTTTAGCATTAAAATCAAATGTTATTTAGTGGATTATTTAGTATTTTCCCCTAAGTTCTCTTTCTATAGTTCTTTGAGCATCTTTTTTAGCTAAGTCTTGACGTTTGTCGTGTAACTTTTTACCTTTTGCTAAAGCTAATTCTACTTTTACCTTACCATTTTTAAGATACATACTTAAAGGAATTAATGAGTATCCTTTAACAGTTGTAGCCCCTATAAGCTTTCTTATTTCATGCTTATGAAGTAATAATTTTCTTACTCTTAAAGGGTCAACATTAAATCTATTTCCTTGCTCGTATGGGCTTATATGAACTTGTTTTATAAATACTTCGCTATTATCTACAGATGCATATCCATCAGTTAAGTTTACTTTTCCTTGTCTGATTGATTTTACCTCTGTCCCTTTTAATTCTATACCACATTCATAAGTTTCTTCTATAAAGTACTCATGTCTTGCTTTTCTATTTGTAGCTAATGTTTTAGTTCCTGCCATACGTTCACCTTCTTACTTTAAATTCTTATTTAGTATATATCCTATTAGTAAAAATATACCATATATATACTTATTAGTCAAGGTTGCTAGTTTAATACAGGGTGTCGGGAAAACCGACACCTTATATTTACTACTCTTCTATATCATCAAAAGGTTGCTCTTGCTGTTCACCTTCATTTTGTGGTCTATCTTCTAATTTGTAAAGTATCTTAAAGTCTATTTCTCTTAAATCTACATTTACATTAGCAACTTTTATTCTAACAGGGTCACCTATTCTATATGTCTTTCTTGTTCTTTCTCCTATTATAGTATATGTCATTTCGTCATAAATATAATAGTCATCACCCATATTTGCAAGTCTAGATAATCCTTCAACAGTATTAGGTAATTCTATAAACATACCAAATGAAGTTACACTTGATACAACACCGTCAAATTCTTCTCCAACTTTATCTTCCATATAAACTGCTTTGTAATAGTCTTTAACATCTCTTTCAGCTAAGTCTGCTGCTCTTTCTCTTTCTGATGATTGAGTTGATGCATAATCTACTATGTTTACAAGTTGTTCTTGTCTTTTCTTATTTATTTTATTATTTAAATGTTCCTTCATTATTCTGTGTATTTGAAGGTCAGGATATCTTCTTATTGGAGAAGTAAAATGGCTATAGTATTGTGCTGCTAATCCAAAATGTCCGCTACATTCTGGTGAATATCTAGCTTGTTTTAATGAACGTAACATTATTGTACTTATAGCTTCTTCTTCTCTTTTTCCTTTTATTGCACTTATTATTGATTGTAGTGCTTTTGGATGAACTTCTTCTAAGTCACCTTTTATAGTATATCCAAATGTAGATACAAATTTTCCTAGTTCTTGCATTTTTTCAGGTGATGGAGTTTCATGTATTCTATAAACAAACGGTATATTTAACCAGAAGTAATGTTCTGCTACTGTTTCATTTGTTATAAGCATGAATTCTTCTATTATTCTGTTTGATATTCTTCTTTCATATTCTTTTATATCAGAAACTTTACCTTCTGGAGTTAATATTATTTTAGCTTCTGGGAAGTCAAAATCTATAGCTCCTCTTCTATTTCTTCTTTCCATTAATATTTTTGCTAAAACTTCTGCAATTTTAAATTCTTCTACTACATGAGAGTATTTAGCTTTTAATTCTTCATCATCATGTTCTAGTATGTCTGATACTTCTGTATAAGTCATTCTAGCTTTAGAGTTTATTATTGTTTCTTTTATATCATATTGTTTTACATTACCTTTTCTATCTATTTCCATAAATACTGATAATGTAAGTTTGTCTTCATGAGGATTTAAACTACAAACTCCATTTGAAAGTGTTTTAGGTAACATTGGAATGACTGTGTCTACTAAGTAAACAGATGTTGCTCTTTTTAAAGCTTCTTTATCTAATTTACTTTTTTCGTGTACATAGTGTGTAACGTCAGCAATGTGAACACCTAATTTGAAGTTTCCGTTAGATAATCTTTCTATAGATATAGCATCATCTAAGTCTTTTGCATCTTCACCATCTATAGTAAATATATTTAAATCTCTTATATCTAATCTTCTATCAATTTCTTCTTGCGATATTGGTACTGCTACTTTTTGAGCTTCTTCTAATACCTTTTTAGGGAATTCTTCTGGAAGTCCATGTGCTCTTATTATAGAAAGTATTTCAACTTCCTTTTCGCCTTTTGGTCCTAATACTTCTATTATTTTACCTTCTGGCTTTCTTCCAGCTTGTGGCCATACAGTTATTTGAACAACAACTTTATCTCCGTCTTTTGCACCACTGAAATATTTTTTAGGTATATATATATCTTGATTGAATTTCTTTTCATCAGCTATTACGAATCCAAAAGTTTTGTTTGATTGAAATTCACCAACCACCTTTGTTATTTCTCTTTCAAGTACTTTTATTATTGCACCTTCTGCTCTTCTTTCATCAGTTGCAGGTTTAGTTATTTCTGCTACAACTCTATCATTGTGCATAGCTCCATTTACATCTGCTGCTGGTATAAATAAGTCTTGTGTGTATTCCTCATCTGACTCAACAAATCCAAATCCTTTTCTATGAGCCACGAATTTACCTACAAAGTATCCCATTGATTTCGGTGACGCTATTTTTCCTTTTTTAGTTTTCCCTATATATCCGTCTTCTTCTAATTCCTCTAAGAAGTTATAAAACATTGGCATCTCTGTTGGATGTATGTCAAATATTAAGGCTAATTCTTCCTTTTTTAAAGGTGTATATGCTGGGTCATTTATTAGACCTAATAAGCGTTCTTTAAGTCCAGGTAACATTTGTTATCCTCCTATCTTTTATGATAAAATTTCGCTTTACTTAAACTATATATTAACGAAATATTTCATATATATTTGATTCAAGCTTAGCAATTTGAATTTATCTAGTATAATTTTGATTATTTCTTATTACTATATTATTCCTACCTTCTTATCATTATACACCAATAAGATTGTTTGGTAAATTTTACAATAGTAATTTCACTTTAGTTATATTTTATAATACAAAAAACAACCACGTATATACGTGGTTGTCCTTTTAAAAATTAAATTTAATTCTTAAAAATATATAAGTTAAATAATGGCCAATTATTTAACTAAAAGCATAGCTATTGCATTTATAAAGAATAATACTGCAGCTATTTTTGTTACTCTTCCAAGAAAAGCTTCTTTTCCTTTTGGTTTGAAGTAGCTTTGGTTTCCTTCACCACCATATTGTGATGGAACAGCACTCTTTGTATCTTGTGGCATTATACTTAATATAAGAACTATTGCTAGTACAACTTGTACTCCCATTAGTATATTACTTATGTTCATATGTCCACCTCCTACTATTTTATTTATAAAATTGCTTTATACTTTAATATATCACACTAATGTAGTCAATTCAAGGTATGTAGTCTAAAATTAACCTTCTATTCAATATCTTAACAACAGTGTAATATACAAATAATCCCTATACAAATATACTGTATAGGGACCATTTTTCAAAATTTATTTTTAAATAATATTAAATTTGTAATTAATTTATTTTACAAGAACAGATTCTTTCTTTAAGTTGTAGAAAGACTTCATTCCACAGTATCTAGCTTGCTCTCCAACCATTTCTTCTATTCTTAATAATTGGTTGTACTTAGCAACTCTATCTGTTCTTGATGGAGCACCAGTTTTTATTTGTCCAGCGTTTACAGCTACTGCTAAGTCAGCTATAGTTGTATCTTCTGTTTCTCCTGATCTATGAGATATAACTGCAGTGTATCCTGCTCTCTTAGCCATTTCTATAGCATCTAAAGTTTCAGTTATTGTACCTATTTGGTTAACTTTTATTAATATAGAGTTAGCAACACC